>Ga0065711_1030919_pt1 | contig 31065 bp, 12 predicted proteins | sample Hoacrofraction12_FD_59098 | JGI IMG/M metagenome (GOLD analysis project Ga0065711, IMG submission 59098) | Hoatzin crop microbial communities from Cojedes, Venezuela - Epithelial fraction 12 v2 (version 2) | ecosystem: Host-associated > Birds > Digestive system > Esophagus > Crop | place... | reverse complement strand
TCTCTGGAGATATTCAAGACCCGCCTGGACAAGGTCCTGTGCAGCCTGCTGTAGGTGACCCTGCTTCGGCAGGAGGGTTGGACTAGATGACCCACAGAGGTCCCTTCCAAACCCTACCATTCTGTGGTTCTGTGATTATGTCGGTAATTTAGTTTAAAGACCACAAGAACAGACATCTAATATTTTGAAAAACAGCTAACATCTTCATAAGACTGTCTATTGCAACATCAAGATTTGTATTTTGAATGGTAAGAATTAGTTTGAAGTTCAGCATTTATATGTAAAATTTAGGATGTTTTTCTACTGTCTGTAACTTTATTGAGACTACACTCATTAACTTAGTATTATCAGCGAAGTTTATCACCTCATTAGTCACCTGCTTTTCTAGATAACTTCTGCATATCTTAAACAGTTAGGCTCCTGCACCTGTGGGACTTCTCTAGTGACCCCTCTCCACCGTAAAAACTGACATGCTCCCTGTACTTTCCTGATTTTCTCTGGAGCTACTTTTGATATTAGTGTTGCTTTTACTACCTTCTAATCTTGTACAGTTTTAAGCAATAAATTGCATATTGTAATAAATAGTTCAGATATTTTTGTTTGAGTTCCATTAGGACTCATGAATAAATACCATCTGATGCTGGGTATTTATATTAGTATTTGGTTTATTGGTTGTTCTAGAACCTCTTGAGCTGAGACATGAGTTTGAAACAGACTTTCTTTTGTGTCCTGCATAAAACATGGGTGGTGCATTCACAGAGAATCTGGATTCTGACAATCTGTATCACTTTTCTACTTTATGTTATGTGAGATTGCTTTTGCACTTTGTCCAGCAGCCAACTTTACAAACACATTGACAGATTTACTGTGTGATGTTTTAAAATGGTTTATTCTGGGTTGTTATGAACTTGGCATAGTGTTAAAAAAACACAAACATTCAGAGCCTTCTTTATTGTGATTTTACACTTACCCTTTCCAGAATTTGTTCTTCACATTTTCTTCATCTGGAGACAATTTCAGTTTGTTACTTCCTGTATGATTCTGTCCCAGTGTTCTGCCTTCCCAGATTCTGCTGATGTTTCTCAAATTTTTTTCCACGCTTTTATTTAGTACCACTTTTTGAAAGTAGGCAGTGGATTACTTGTCTTTTTTCTGCTTCTGCAAGAATGGTGAATCGTAAGTAGATCTTGGGAATTGTTATTGAGTGATTCTTTGATGGTAACATTTTGAATTAGGTCTTGTAGACTGCTCTGGACAAAGTCAGGAGTTGCTTCTCGTGCTTGCTAACTTGTTTGTCTATTATTCAGTCACTTGTGTAGTCTGAAATTTTAATTTAATCATAATGTATTAGTATAGCATTTTCTCAATATACCTAAGAGACACTGACTGAAGTTCCCTTTATTTTTGTGGTTTCTGCCCTTGCAGCATTTCTGTTCCTGGTCAGCCTGTCACTTGTATTGTTTCAGTTTTGGTCGGATGGTTACGAAAGCTTTTTTATTTGAGTCCAGAATTGTATTCCACTGGGATTCTCTTGTAGTTTTTGATTGAGGTAGTTTATTTATCTGTGAGGTTTTCTGGTTTGTTTTTGTTAGTGTTTTTTTTAAGGTGAATGGCAACACCCTTCCAATAGTGTGAACTGCTCTGTGATTCTTATATAATACGTTCTGTGGTATTACTTTGTTACATTGATTGTATTGTCAAGTTTCCAGATAATAACTGAAAATTCTCATTTAAAATTTGTCATTTCAGTTCCCCAGCCTTAGCCATGCACCATCTTGAACTGGGTGCTCTTCTTTATCTTCTGTTTTTTCACTAGTCCTCTCTTTAAAAGCTCAGATAGTGTCTTCTTATTTCCAGTAGCCAGCACTGCTTTAATTCTGTTAGTACAAAGATGATCATTCCTAGTTTTCTGAGCTTCTAATGAATGGAAACTCAGCTTCCTTCTGCCATTTTCTGTGCTATAACTTAAGCCTCTGTCTCTCTGGTCCCTTAGTAAGTAAGATGCAAGTCACTGTGTAGTCTTTGCTAGCTGAATTATACTCAGACACAGCTAATTATGTACATGGTAGCTGAATTACATACAGGTATTGCCTGGATCTTCCTGTCAACTAGAATCAATCTTCATTTGTATGGTTATATGATTGATTTAGTGCCTCTTTTGATGCGATTGATTTGTAAACAAATACCAGGCTGTCTCCTAGGTCTGTGTTAATACTGCTTTTATCTTGATTGTCAACTTTTAATTCTTTTTAGATTTGATAAACAAACAAAAATGTTAATTACAAAGAAGTGTTGTACTTTTCTCTTGTTCTCTTTTTTAGTGTCACTTGTTTGATCCAGCTGCCTGATAAATTCTGGCTACAGGGATTTTCAGTCACAGTTGTTCTATCTAGCCTTCCCCAAGAAGATCCATTTGCTTTTAAACATTATTGTACATTAGAGGACAAATGTGTATGTCACATCACAAAATGAGAGATGTCAGAATTTAGCATTTAACGACCTCTTTGAGCAAAGTGGGTGAAAAACACATAAAATTATTTGACATGAGAATAGTTCCTTTAGGTAGAAGAATGGTAAACAGAAGCAAAGTTTAGTAACCAGTTTCCAACATATTTCAATTTCTGGTATTTACAAGCTTGCTTACTCACATTTGTGAAATAGTATGTCTGTTACACTGATTTGTTAAGTGCTTACAGTTGGACCCATATCGATATATTCTGGAAAAAAAAAAAAAAAAGAACAATTACATTATCCACGGAAACTCTTACTTCTTTGTCTTCTGTCTCTTTCTCTACACTTGAGATCCCCAGGGAACTTAGACTTCAGATTTGCAAGGGATTTGAGTGAGGAGTCTTCTGCCTCAATGATTCTGCCTTTGTGCCCCAAAATGCAGCTATACCAGTGGTATTAGAGGTAGACACAGTTGTTCAAAAGTTTCATTTTCAAGAGCATAAAGCAAATGGGCTCACACAGTAAGATCCAGGCAGACTACAATGCCAGAAAGAATCACAGTCGTTGCAGAGTAAATTGTGGTTCTGGAGCTGGGCTGCAGCTTTAAACTGCAGACTGTAAAATCAATTGGTTTTAAGCTCATCATGAAAGTTCATGGTTTGTGTTTCTTCACAAATGATCATTTTATTTCTCACTGTCTGTGACGTGATTCATTAGATGAATCTGGCTACTAGATTGCTAGTTCCCCTTTTAATTGTATAAACTGGGTTATGTTGTCATGACAATACGTACTGTTCAATTGACTAAACCATTTCTGACTCAAATTTGCTTTCAGTTTTTCTTTGAAGAAGAATTTACAGTCTGATCTATATGGATTGCCATTTGTCGGAGTTTGGACACAGTTATGTAGTCTCACTAGTCGTGGTTTCTACATTAGAAACATAGAGTACACCCCCAAGTTCAAATTCCGTTATGTGCCTTACCATAGGGTAGAGGACCTTGGATCCTAAGATTACTATCTGAGATTATCTTAAGTCCTCCAGTATAGTCTGTAGTCCTTCTAACTCCTTCCACAGGAACAGTATGATGAACAGGAATACTACATTATGAAAAGTCTGAAACAGAGTTTGATGAAGAAATTTAAAAATGATCTCTTTGTTCCTGGAAGTATTTGAGGATTTAAATTCTTAACAAAAAGAGATAAAAAACTGAATTGCCTAATCCTGAAGTCATCTTCTCTCTCTCACTGGTAAACTGAAGGTTACTTAGAACCCCAGGAGCAGCTTTTGCTCAGTTTTGTGGTGGTTACTCTCACTTCAGAACAGCATTACTCTTAAATTGTCTCCTCCTTTTTCCATTACTTTTCAGGAAAACCCCAGCCTTGTATCTTCCCCTATCGCCACCACACCTACGTAAGGAAAGGAAAAAACATAGTGCCTTGTGGGTGAGCCACCTACTAGTTGATTTGTTCAGCGTTGATAGTCATATGTGCTGTCTTGATACTTCTCCATTCACATTCTTCTCTGAGCAGAACAGCTGTGTGGAACCCATTGCTAAAGATAGTTTGGGCAAAGTTAATGTGTTTACCTCAAAATACTGAATAGAAAAAAGACTTAACTCATGCTGAATAGATTTGATTTTATGCAGATATATTCCACTCTGTCACAGCATATTTGGCATATAAAATGGCATTTTTTTAAATGTTTAAATTATTAATGTGATTATTTAAATTATTAATCTCCTTTTAATTACTTAAGAGATACAAGCATTTTTAATAGTGCTTCCAGAGAAATATGGCATCATCTTGTTGATTTGCATATTCCTCATCTTGCAGATTAGATTTTGAGCTGCATAGGTCTATGGAGCATTCTTTCAAGTATATTTTTTATTTTCTTCCTCAGAAGGCGTCTTAGTTTCCTCAGTTAAATTTCTTTGAAGAGTTTAAAATGTACAGACAGAATGTGAAACTCAAGTTAACAAAGTTTTGGCAATGTTAAGTTTAGGCAGAACAAGGTATCTGTATGCTGGGTATCTTGATAATTATCCTAGTATTATCTTTATTTCTGCCTGATACTCTGCTATGAAGATAAAATATGGTGTCATACTTAGTGACACTAATATCTTCTCGGCTAAATCTTATTATTGCACTGGTTTGTGGTATTTTGGGGTTTGAATTTCTTTTCATTTTGGAGGATGTGGGAAAAACGTCCAAAGAATCTACAAGAAGGATTCCAGTTTGTAAAATACATTCTGTATTTTACAGTGACAGGTGAAGAAATACGAGCTGAAGAGAAATGTAAGAAGTGATTGATCATGATCTAAAAGGTTTAGGTGAAGAACTGATCATTTGGGGGAAATTTATTTTTTTCGAAGTATCAAAATTAGAAGTTGACTTTTGAAATGTCCTGGCTAAAAATACAGGATAGTGTAGTGACCATCATGGTCTGAAGGCCATATTAATGTTTATAGATTTTAGTTTCATTTAGAAATAAGATGAATCATTTCAGTAGTGAATTGATTGTCTTGGGTGCTCCGTCATTAGAAGTTTAGCATGTGTTATAAAGATGTCATCATAAATCAGCAAAATGGTCCACTGCTGGCCTTTAAAATCTGTGGCATTTGTTGTCCTTGCTTATATCAGATCAGTTGATAGCAGGAGGCAAGGTTGTCAAGGTAATGAGAGCAGCACAATTAGTGTTTATTAGCTAGAGACTCCATTTCTGGGTGGTTACTGGTAAGAGACAAGGTTGGTGAAATTGCACAGTACTAGACCGTATTAGAATTACTAGGATTAGAATTATTTCATTTCACTTTTCTCCTGTCCTCAAAAATACAGTAGAGCTACCAATAGTATTATGCGCTATCTGTGAATTGGTACCCCATCCTCCCTCCTACCCAAGGAACCTCCCATTTTCTGTCAACACCAGTGTACCAGTGCTGGGAAGAATGGTATAGTTATACCCATATATAAAGAATATTTAAAGGTGATTCTAGCTCCATCTTGCCAGGTGCTTGAGGACCTCAGGCCCCTCCTTTTCTGTGGAGCACCAACCATTTCAAAAGAGAGGAATTTTAGTGTTTAAAACCTAACAGAGACATACTTTACAGCATTGCCTTCTAACACATTGCTGAGATTTTGTGGTTCCATGGAATTACTGTGGGTATAGGTATAATTATGTATGAAATGAAGTGGTAATTTATTGAATAACAATAAAGAATCTTTGTTTCCCAAAGACCGTTGCTATTATATTTGTCTCTTCTTCCTGTTTTCCTTGTTCGTATTTTTTTTGTTGTCTTCTTAACTGGCATGTCTGGGTGTTAGTAGAGTTGTTAAATAATAACTGTTTACTGTGCCATTTTACTTTTCAGCTTCTAGTAAAACATGGTGGAGATTTGTTTGCAGAAAATGAAAACAAAGACACCCCATGTGACTGTGCAGAGAAACAACACCACAAAGAGCTGGCTCTTAACCTGGAATCTCGAATGGTATTTTCACGTGATCCTGAAGCTGAAAGCATTGAAGCTGAATATGCTGCTTTAGACAAAAAAGAGGTCAGAGGATACTTTAGATTTGGGGTATTTTACACATTTGCAGCAGTTACATTGTGACTAAATTCTGCAAAGTGTTTCAGTAGGTATTGTACTTTGTACTGTGTATTTGTAAATGATTTCATTTTAACACAGCTCTTTATAGCTTTCAAGTTAAGCTCAGAGAACATAACAAATAAGTTGTCAAAACTAAAGAGAGGTTTTATTCATATACTTAATTACATGGACTGTCTTGAAAGTGTTGCAGACTGTGAGGCTGGAGGAAATACTGCGAGGCCAGTAAGCTGGGAAACAGTTTCTCTAAAACAAACGTATTTTACATGTTTTTATTTCTTAAGATGCCTTTCTGTCTAAAAGTGAGGGCAGGAGAAATTCTGAAAAGGAAGAAATCTGTGGGATGGAATAGGAAGAATGTTCTGATGGATCTTCCTAGACTGAGACTGGGTTGAATGTCACCAAAAACCAGCTGATTAGTGCAGGATTTCAAAACAGTTCATTTATCTTCTTGTTTTATAACATGATTCCTGAAGCTATTGCATACCAGAACTTGTATGAAAAACAGGTAAGAACAGGTGGTGTTATTCTGAAGTCAATTTTTGAAAGAGAGAGACAATTCCCTGATACAAATTTGCTTGAATTCTGGCATGCCTTACAGAGGCTGTGATTTGATAAGGGTAATTTGACGAAAAAGATTCTGAGCAAAAGTTCCCTCCCCCAGCCATTACCATATTTTAATTAACTAAAATTCTAAATAAGAATACATAGATAAATTATATGATTCAGAAAATATTATGAAATAATTCTGTGTAAATTAAAGGGCAATAGATTACTGTGTGGCTACTCCCTTCAAAAGTAGCATGGCCTCGCCTTTTACTAGCTTAGCCCACTTATGACCTAATGACACTTAAAAGAAAATTCATTCAGATTTAGATGTCACTAAGCTTTGATCACATCAACTGTTTACCTGAAAAATGCCACACATGGTCACTTCTATTTGAAAGTAAGAAAGTCTTTGTACTGTTCAATTTATTTTCTGACTAATTTTCTTGAATAATGCAAATATAAGCTAGCTTAATTAGATTGTTTATTCCTAGATCATAGGTTTTGAGATGAGGTTTAATATACTTGAATTGTGCATTGAAATAACAAATGTAATTAACTCATTTTAGTTTCTTTGAATATTCCCATATAGAGACACCGAAATTGTTGTAAGAGCATAGTTTGAAATGATATTTTCTCTGTTGGCAAAACCACGTTAAAAGACTGCTGCAGTTTCCTGCCATGATTGCAGTTTACCTCTCCTTTGGTTGTACAAGTAGAACTATTTGGATGGTTATGTTGTCCACTGGATCGTAGCAATGATTTGGCTTAAAAGAAGAAAAAAAATTTAAACACTGGTAATATGTAATTGTTTTATTTAATCTGAATAATTTTTATCATTACATTTATACCATGGGTTTGCTGGCATATGCAACAGCACACCTAAAAAAATAGTGAACTTACAAATATGGGTGGGGCAAATCAAGAACCACTTGAACAGGCTTTTCGGCAAGAGAAAATAATGTCATGTGGCTGTTTGAGGTGGATGCTCACAGAAAAATCAGCTTAAAGATGTGCTAGCTACAAGGGACTCAAAGGTAATTATGTTAATCACTTCAATGAGACTGTTAGAAAATACAGTTCTGTTCCTTATTTGACTTGTTTTTAGCAAAGTTGTTGACCGTGAGAACTGAAATGCAGGCAGGCCTGCAGACCTAGATCCGTGTGATGTACCGGGGCACCTTTCCCATGTGCTCTAAAGATTCACAGGCTAAAAAATGTCAGCCTGGGATTTGGTTGGTGGTCTTGGGGCTTCCCATAGAGCAGTTCTGGCTCCATGTGCTCCCTTCTTTTTTTTCCCCCTCTCCTTTGTGACTTTTCAGTAGGGCAAGTTCTCTAACTTCCTGTGTAACAGCACGTGCTAGCACAAGAGAGATGCCAAGAGCATCTAGCCAGGGTGAAGGTCCTTTTTCAATCTCAGCCCTTGGAGTGGCCCAAACCAGTTGAAAAAAAACAGCCTTAGGAAGAGTAGTCCTGAACTGCAATCCAGATGACTGCGTGTCCTCATCCTCCAGGTCTGAGGACAAATGTCCACGATGGGCAGTGAAAGCTGCACTTACCACTGGGTATGGTGATGCCTCCAGGTGTTACTTTAATGGGGCATGATCCAAAAGCCTTCCCCAGAATACATATCCTTCAGCAAAATTCCCCCTCAGGGATTGTCCTCTACTTTTTTCCTCTCAATTTCATTCTCAACAAATATTAAACACCAAGGGAAGCGAGTGTGCAAAATGCTTGTTTAACGTAGTATTTAGATGGTAATTGTTCCATGATGCCCTTTAACATCCTCCCAAAACACAAAAAAATAATTCATAAAGAATTAAAAAACTTTGGAACACCAAGAAATGCATTTTCAAAGTCATTTTATCTCTTGAATGAAGGTTAGAGGAAAAGATAAAACATTTGAAAACCGTGAACAGGATTTCTTCCCAGACAAAAGAGCCAAACGGGCTTAACTCCCATGTTTATGATATGCACAGTAGTATCTGGAATGGTAATACCCCATACCTCCCCTTACAGACCTGCCATGTTTACAGCAGAAAATAATCTTATTTTTCATACAGAGCACGAGATTTTTGTAGTGGTCTGTGCAGTGTCGTTGAATTAAGTGTATATACTCAGAGTAATAACAAAGCTTTGTTTCTGATGTTGAGAACCAGTTCGTGTTGTTCTTAACATTGAAATATTACCAAGGAATTATGTGAGTGCTCATCTTTAGAGTTGAAACACTTGTAATAGTGGAAAAAATGACTTGTGCATACCTTTCTTTGATTACAGAGGCTCTCAAGCCGTTAAGAAATACAGATTGCTGAGTAGACCCACATGTCCAGTTTGAGAACATGACAGCAAGAGCTGTCCGCCTTCCCGCAGTTCAGTTTACTCCTTCCACAAGGGTTGCTGAATAAAATCCATTTCTGCCATACCCAACCTTTTAAAATCTGATTTTACTACAGTGCTCCCTGAAGCATATATTTAAAACAACATTTCTGTTTTACTTTGGTTTTAGTACACTTCAGACATTTTTAGTGATCAAATTAGAGCTTACAGTTAAAGATGGGTAGTAAACAGGCCCTAATAGTTTTGAAATGCAAACATGATTTTTAAGTGTGTTTCCACAAAAAGCAGTCTGGAAGGAAAGCAGTGTATCAACACACACATAATCTGTATTTCAATATATAGAATAGGAATGCTAAATATTTTAAAAATGGAGTATAAAGCGTGACTCTAGCACTGTAGTTAGTTGTAGCGAGAGATTTATCTATGATGTGTAGGCAGTGGAATGGGTATTAGAAAAGAAGCCAGGAAAATATTTCAGATGACCACCTTGTCTTGGTTCTTTTCTCTTGGTTGATGAACAGTCTCAAAAAAAAATCTGTGTTAGATAAAATCTAAGTTTATATTTATCTTTTAAGTCTAATTGAAGTTACACTAAAAATATGATTGTGACTGATTATTTTTTAAACTACTTTTACCGATTCTGGTTGTTTTATTTGCACCATCTTTTAATTTGCTGTTTATTCTTGCATGGGAGCATGTTTGTCTTAGTGATCCCTGGAAGATAACAGGCATTTCCATTTCCATCACATCATGCAATGTTTTAAATTTACTCAAGAAACACCTGGGAATGAGCAGTACTTCAGAGCAGATCGTCCAGAACAGTTTTGACTCTGTCAGACTCAGAAAAATACATTGTGCAATAGCAAAGTGTATAATTTCTTACTTAATTTTACATATGTGCCACTGAATACTGTAGAAATACACTGCTAGTGAGTGTTTTACAGGTTTATTTAGTGTATAGTAATTGGAATGGTTTTCTTCAGTTCATAATTGATGTCAGATAAATATATATATATAAAATGCAAATATCATAAGTACAAGGAGTTCTCTGAAAATTATTAAAATGTACTTTATTTCTGTAGATAGAGAATGATTTATTAAGTGGAAGGAGAGAAGGGGACTACAGGTAGTTAAGATACATACCGATTTATATACATAGAGTGCCTATACTTTAATGAGTTAAATGGAGTAGTGATATTTTTTAAATATATGACTCCATTAACTATAGAACTCCATCCACCCATAAAGGAGGATATTTACATGAAGTATATTTGACACCATTTAATTATACAGTCATCACTGTAGCAAAGAGTCACTTTGCCCTTGTCTATTTTAATGGTACTTTAGAAGTGGAGAAAATAATAATAGTTTGAAATAACCTGTTAAAATAATCAGCTTACATATTAAAAGTACTTTCAGGAGAAAAAACATTATATAATTTATGATATCTAAATATTAGTGGTAAAAAATTGAGAAGAAAATAGTTAAAAAGAAGGGCTCTTGAGAATACAAAAGGGTTGAAATTTGTAGTGAGAAGCTCACCAATGGATTAAAGTAGTAACTCAAATAGAATATTCCAAAATCATTATATAGTTAAATGATGCTAATATTGAACAATGCCTTTTTCACAGCAAATATCTATAATCCATAAATGGGTATTAAAAGAGGTCTCTGAGCATCATGAGCTGTAATCAAAATACTTTACAGTACATTGCAGTGCAGAGCTAAGTCGTGTTTGAAGTAGTTAAAAACAAACCTTTATGATATTACAAAAAGGATATACATCCTTATAACTAAGGACTGTGTCCTTGCAAGTCTTGATGTCTTAGACACATGAACATTTTTAAGGGTTCTCATTGTATAAAGCCTTCACTCTGGAATTTCCATATAAGGCTGCTTTAATAGTGCCAGCCTAAGATTTCCTTTCTTTCAGCTTTTTCTGTGGGCTCATATGTTATTTTATGGAACAAATGTCTAAAGTTTCAAACACGTTCTTAAGAAATATTTCCCTCATTACTTAAAAAGATAAAATTAGGATTCTTAAAAACTGCAGGATCCAAAAATCCCTGCTGGGTTGTGTGAAATGCTCCAGCTGAGATAATATAATAGTCTTTTACTCAATGGAGATAATTGCCAGTGTTTGACCTAGAACCAATCAGTTAAATATAATTTTGAGCATATCTGCAACTCAGGATAAAATGCTAGGTCCTAAAATATACATGTATGTTGTAGGTTTAACAGAAAAGACATTTCTTTTTATCATATATGTCGTCTCCAAGAACTGAATACTGTTGTGCTGACAAAGCTACTTGTTTTACAGTTGCAATTCAAAGTGCAGTTCAGATTCAGTCAAGATGATTTATTCTTTGCTTCCATTTTTTTGCAGCATATTCGTGCAATTATAATCACTTAGGCACCCAGCTGTTTGTATCCCTGTCTCTCTGACACGTTTTTATAAATGAACTCTTTTGTAAGAAATTAAGTAGGTCAGTCAAATTCCAGCGTGCTATGAATCAAGTGGGCTAGATTTATTTCAGTGCAAGCCATTAACGTTCAGATTGTCCGTTATTGAGTCATGCATGATCAGCAATGGAAGGACATACAGAAACTCCCTGAACTTGGGCAATCAAGATAAAGGTCAGGACACTCACAGTCCATTTCTCTTACACTTTTCTTGTTTTCTGAAAAAGGACAAAGACGCAGTGCAGAGTCATGGCATCGTTACTCTCACCAATCACAAAGTTGCGAATGTCGAGAAGTTCCTGTTTATATTACTGAGTAGCTTACAGAAGAGGTCCTTGTAGGAGTCAGTTATGTTTTTAGATGCATTTTATGAAGTTTTTTATATCTATAATGTAGGAAGCATGTTATTTTTTTAGAGTAGGTGTCTCAAAAGAACAAAATTGTTTAGAAGCCCATGGTATCCATTTCTCCCCATCTCTTATACTTCTGCTTGTTATCCTCAAAGGGTTATGCGCACAGTAGACTTTTTTTTACATACCCTTTCTGTATATATTCTCTCTACATATCCTCCCACTTGTTTTTCTCTCTGCCTTTTGGGCATTTTCCCTGTGCAACATGAACAAATATATTATTTGCTGTCCTGTTCTTCCTTTTGTAGTTTTAAAAAAGAGTCTGCAAAACGTGTGTGCATCTCCAGTATCTTGGTTGGAGCTAAGCCAGAATCCTAAAATTATTGCCTGTTTGTTTTTGTAATTTGAGCTTTTTTTAATGCTACAATAAGGGGATGGAGCTCCAGACCAGGAAGGCAGCTGGATGATCTGCCCTGACTGTGTAGGGCTATGAGAGCTGGCCACTGTTTCTCTAAGAGAGTTTTGACATCTTCACGTACTATGAATCCCCAACCTTGGAGATATTTGGAAGCCGTCTGGACACAGTCCTGGGCAGCTGGCTTTAGGTGACCCTGCTTGAGCAGGAGAGTTGGACCAAATGACATCCACAGGTCCCTTTCAGCCTCAGCCATTCTGTGTTTCTGTGAACTTCTAACTGCATGTCTCATCTGTCCTGTTCATGACTGACTTCTCGATTTCTGTGAGGGCTGATATTGCCTCAGAATACTTGTACCTGATTCTGTTCACGAATGTATCCTGTCTTACTATCTAATGTCTCGATGTGTCTTCCTCCAGATCAATTCAAAGTTAGCAGATCTCAATTCATGTATAAAGTTAGTGTCAGAGGATCTGTATGCAACGTATGTTAACCTGTCCTTTCTCTCACTCTCCCCCGAAATCCTTAGTTCAAATCTGGTCATGCTTTCTCATACCCACGCTACAATATTTGAGGTTCAATCACTTCAAAATTCAGCTGGATTCTGTGAAAATCTAGCTTTTTGGGGAGAGAGAGTGTCAATGTTAGGCTCATTCATCGTTTGAACATGGCATCCAACTATAATGCAGAACTCTAGAGATACTGACTTTTAGATTTTGAAATGTACAAAGATCATACTGTAGATATTGTAAAATGACAGTGAACTTTGCAAGGTCATTGGTCTGCACAATGAATAAATTTTGTCACGTATTGCAGTTGAGATGCTGATCAGTAAAAGTGTTTTGAATGTTTTCATTTGAATATGGAATTAGAGACTAACTGGAAAATACTGCTAGACATAAATTATCTTTCTTCTTCTTCTCAAAGCCATATGAGGGGCTAAGACTTCAGGACCTGCGAAGGCTTAAGGATATGCTGATTGTGGAATCTGCTGACATGCTCCAAGCCCCGCTCTTTACTGCAGAAGCTCTACTTCGGGCACATGGTAATCCAAAACCTTAAAGACTACTGAAAAAAATGTTTTCAGCAACATCAAAATTGCAGTTGTATATTTACTTTTTATTTCAAAGTAAAAGAGAAGTAATGGTTAATCAAACACCAGGAAATAGTTCTGTCCTGTTTTCAGCTGGGATAGAGGTGATTTTCCTCTCAGTAGCTGCTGTGTGTTGGATTTAGTACGAGAAGAATGTTAATAACACTGATGTTTTGAGTTGTTGCAGTGAAATCAATGACTTTTTCCAGTTTCTCATATTCAGCTAATGAGCAGGTGTGCAGGAGCCAGACAGATAGCCAAGCTGGCCAGCAGAAATATTCCTTACCGTAGACATCATGCTTAGTTTATGAATGGGGGTTGGCCAGGGGGCAGGAAGCTCTTCTCTTGTCCAGGAATTCGAATCCTATCTTGTCTGGGAGTTTGAAATTTTGGGGGAATTTAGCACAATTCATGATTTTGGGGTTCTGCGATTGCTGCTTAGGGACTGACTGCAAATTGGTCATTGGGTGGTGAGAAAAATTGTATATAGTTTGTTTTGCATGTTCCTTATTTCAGTAGTAGTAGTAGTGGTAGTATTTCCTTTGTTGTCTTATTAAACTGTCTCTACCTCAAACCTATGAGTTTCTCTTTTTGTTTATTTCTCCTCCCCATCCCACTGCGGGGGAAGAGGTGGGGTGAGTGAGCGGCTGTCGGGTCCTAGCTGCTGGCTGCCTTTGACTCTAGTTCCTATTGAAGTTCTAGCACATCTGGCACAGGAGCACTCAGTGGTGGTGTAACTTCATTCAGGTCACGGTAGTCCACTGTTAGTCTCCACTCTCCATTAGGCTTTCGCACTGGCCGTAGTAGCAAGTTCACGCAGTACTTCAGAAAGAAGTACTGCTGCACGGTGTCAGCAAGCATTGGGGCAGGCAGGGAAGCTGATAGGAAAGTGATTGAAACTAGGAATTGTAATGGAGGACATTTTAACTTAAGCAATATGGACAAACAGAGCTTTCCTGTTTTAGTGAGACACAGAAGTAGAACTTCCATGGCTTTATATGTCAAAAAAGCCAAATTCATTGTACCTGTTTTTTGTCAGACCAGTGGTTTTCTGCAGCTATATATTTGTGTATAAAATGGGATCAAAATAGAGAAATTTATTTATTTATTTAGCCATAGAAGCAGTCTGATCATTGTAATAAATGTTTGGAAATTCCCTTGGGGTTTAAAGCATACAAGTGCATGTCCTTTGAAGGATTTTTATTGTTACTCTTTTAATACAGGGTATACTTCCGCGTGTGTATCTGTAACTAGTTTAATTTCACTGAATTCAATCTGTGCTCTTGTCATGTAGTTTAAACTAGGGTTGTCAGAATGGGGATATTCTGAATTCAGTGTGTTCACTCCAGACAAAAGTATCTCTGAAATTCAGTGGAAGCTTTAGGCTTTGATTCAGTGATTCGAAACTTATGCTTACTGAAGCATCTGCATTGTTACTATGTGCCAAAGGAACTACTCAGGCAGTTAATGGTTTGCATGCTCAGCGCCGTATTGCTGGATTAAGCTTTCATACCCTGTTATTTGTGTGGTCTCCTTGTGAAAACAAAAAGGAGAGGGAAAAGTGAAATAGGAAAGTATTATTTTAAACCCACAATGTTTGGCAGACTTGTTGAAGAGATATAATACCTGAAACTCATCTCTCCCACATTATTTTCAAAAGTTGGTATTTGTGTTCCTTTTAATATTGAATTAAGTCCATGTGAACTTGTGCTAGTCTGATTATATTTAAGGCACAGTCTTTTCGTATATGTTTTTTTCATGTTGATTATTTGTTTAATTCTTATATTTTGGATTCTCAGAATACTCGCATTAAAGCTAAGTATTACTATATATTTGACTAAGTGGGTAAGCAGATGATGTAACCTTTGCAGATATTTTGAAGAAGAGAATGATGGCAGTAACTTTCAAACTCACAGCACAGTCTGTAATAATTCCAAAAGCAGTGAGGTTGATGTAAACTGTGGAGAAATGTCTGCCAGCATCTAGCAAGCAGGAACTGAAAGTTGAGAAGAAATCAGTCTGTGTTGGAAAGGTCATTCTACTGATGTTGCCTTAGTGATGTAGCAGTAATTTAATGCAATTGGCCAGTGCAGAGAAAGCAGCATAGACAATTTGCAAGTCATGAGAAAGTCAACTGTTTTGCCTGTAGCTGTAGTCATACACTGGGAGTTATTAAAACATAATTTATTTTATTTGAAATGAAGATATAGGATTGGTTCAGCCTAGTAAAGGGAATAAGTGACCTATTTACAAAGGCTTAGACAACTGGGAAACATCGAATGCCAAATTGTAATGTTGTTGCATTTAATCTTGAAATTCATAAAAGAATAATGTGAAATCTTATTTCACACTTAATGGATTAAAAGCTTCTTTTAAATTATTGGAAAAATCATTCTTATGTGCTACATCCAATAGTTTACAGACATGTAATATTTAATCCAACAAACTTCGCTTGCTTTTATTGTGCAGCTATATCAATTTACTGACACAGGCTGTAAGAGTTAAGAGCTTCTTTTTCTTTTTTTTTTAATTAAGAGACAGAAATATGTAGAGTCAGAGCCAAGATTAAAAAATACTGTTAGGGCAATCGTGAAAAAGAAATACCTGTACATTTTTTTCTACAACTATTTTTTCAACATTATTCCTGTTATTGTTCTAGTTCATTATACAGCAGTTGATTTCAGGATATAAGAGGCAATTCAGCAGCTATAACTACCTTATATTTTACTAAAACTCATAAGTTAGTAAAGAAAGCACAGTGGAATCCATTAGGTAGCATGTCTTAACCCTGCGTAATTCTGAAAAAACAGTACAAATAGTGGAGCTCAAGAAAACTTCTAGCAAATTTTATCTGTATCTTAGCATCAGTCAGCTCCCCTCTGAAAGATTCTAAGAATAGGGTAATTTTGAAAATGCTAATAACATTTATAATTTTTAAAGTGTAGATATGTTCAAGGTCCATGCCTTTAAACAAATGAAATTAAACTAACCCATGATATGTTTTAGCTTAGGTAAGTAAGCACATGATCAGTAAATCATCTCTAGCTCAAAAGCTTTTTTCCGTATTAGGAGGGAGTAGATTTTAGTATGATATTAATCATTATTTGGCAGGGGCAATATTTTACCAAGTTCAGTGCTTAGAACGCTTACTTTTTTTTCCCAGCATTAATACAGTATAGAAATGCTATTTATCTTTTTCTTATAAAACCTGAAATTCAATAAAAACAACATATATTTTTTTGGTTTATAACATTGAGTTTCCAGTGGGAGTACCTAACATTAAAAAAAAACCCTTTAAAATATTTGTTTAGAGCAACAGGAAAAAATAGGGAAATTTCTCTTTCCTTCAGAAATTCTAGTTCATCTGATCTGTGCATAGTGTTGATGGTTTTAGATTCAAATCCATATAGGAATTTGATAAATTTGTATTTGAATGAGAAGTTTTTAAGTATTTTTAATAGAAGAAAATCACTATTCTTAAGATACCTTCAGTATTACTCCTAGGAGTCAGAAACAGAAAACATTTCAAACAATAATTAAGAAAGATTTGGTTTAGTTTTAAGATCTTCATACATCATAAAATTTGTTTCACTAGTTCTTTTTTGTGTATAAATAGGCAATGTTAATTATTAATAAATAAAAGCAAAGCATTCAGTAACAATTATAAAATCAAAATGTGGTACAAATATATAAAACTTTTTTTGCAGTCAGGTGGGGTTTTTTTCCTTTTATTTTCCCCAGAAGTATATCACTCATATGCATATATAAAGACTGGTAAGTCATTAAGTCGCAAATCTTTTTATAATCCAATTGTATCTTAGTCTTCTTCCTTCATTGGCAGCACTTGGCGTCATCTTCTTAAAAAACCACAACAGATAAAAGTGAGTCCATATTGAACAATTACTGTCTTCATAGGAAGGGAAAATGCTGAAATTTCTGTGTTGCAAGGGCTGTTATATTTTGATCTGTCTTTGCAAGTCACTGCAGTTCTGGTTTCTGATTGAATCTTCTAGGTACTACAATTGCTGTAAATAAAAATAATGTTATTTAAGATTGATATTACACAGAAAGGAGAGGCTTGCGATGCAATTATTTACATAAATATACTGGATTATGTATTATCTTGGAATGTGTGATATTTAATGTCTAAAGTTCCATTCACTTACACTTTATCGTATTTCTTTCTGAGGTTTTTAGCTTAGTATTTATATATTCTTTTGAGGGTGCATTTACTATATATATATATATAATATATAAAACAGTCAGCTACCTAATTTCCTGTATCTGTATATTTATTGCAGACTGGGACAGGGAGAAGTTACTTGAAGCATGGATGTCTAATCCAGAGAACTGCTGCCAGCGTTCAGGTGTTCAGATGCCAACTCCCCCTCCGAGTGGATACAACGCGTGGGATACGCTCCCTTCTCCACGAACTCCACGCACTACTCGCTCTTCTGTAACCTCCCCGGATGAAATCAGCCCCTCACCAGGAGACATTGAGACAGCTGTGGTAAGTTTATAAATAGAGCTGAAACTAGCGAGGCAGAAGAGCTGATTTCTAAACATAGCGCACCTATGTGGACAGGAGAGCTGTGTTGTCGTCTTATTCTGAAAATATGCTTGTAAAGGTGTAAAGCGTCTATCTTTGCAGAAGTGGTGAGCAGAGAAGTGAACACCTTAAACGTTCTATATAAGAACACAATCGAGCATCTGGCTAATGTAAAGCACTCTGTTTTCACTCTCCTCGTCACTCACACAGTAGCATTTTAACTAGTTACAATCACATCAGTGCTTTTGCCTCCTTTTAGCTTGTCTCCTCATCTCATCCTTATAGAGATGTTCACTTTCATTTTATCCATTTCCCCGAATGTACTCTATGCTGTGAACCCTGCCTTTTGAAAATTTTTTCTTTAGAAAACAAAATTCTCTTTGTCTGCATTTTGAAATGTCAGCCCACTAGTGTACTGTAAGCTTATAATTACTTTTACTATATGTGGGCTGCTTCAGGCAGTTTACAAGACTATTGCAAATTTGAAATATGAAAGCGCCTTTCATTGAAATCAGTGTGGTTCTTTTGGAAGACAGACTTCTCTTTTTAATAATCCGCAGCTGCAGCATTATAAAACTTTTGCTCCATGACCTAAGCATTTTTCTAGAATACTATATGCCATCTCGCAAATGGATCATCCCTAGATCTCATATTAAAATCAAGATTTTTCATTACTGCATAGAAATTTTTTATTTCTTTAATTTTAAAATGCTGAAAAAGAAGCCATGTAGGAGGAATAATATCGTAGATTTAGTTACATTAGCAGTTAAATATTGTCCAGGAATATTTCCTAATTAAAATGTGTAATGAAAGATTACATGTCTTCAGTTTTAGTTTGTGGTTTGTTTTTCATTGGTGATCCATAAGCCAGGAATGCAGATTTGGATAATAATTACCATTCTAGATCAAGTGTATCTAAATCCAAATCCAGAATTATACATTTAGTAATCCTGTTCATTTAAAAATCTTATAAAGAGCTATCAAAATAATATTTTCAAAATGTCATTTATGAAATAATACATATTTGTCTGAAGTATCTCATTTTGGTAGGAAAATTAAAACTAAAAGGAATAGATAAAATAAAGCCACAAGCCATAAAGCTGCTTTTCAGATTTTGCATTTAGATCCTATCTTACAATTGAAATTGTTCCAGTAAATGTTCTGTATATGATATTTTGAACTCAGGACTTCATGAAATTCCTGATTTTAAAGTTATGTTTTAAACAAAACTGAAAACTTTTGTAAATTTAATAGTGAACATTTTTCCTGCATTGTCAACTTCTAAAATATTTAATTTTGGCTAGACAATAAGGTGAAATGACTGAAACGACAATAACTGCCTTCACTGACTTTTGCACTTTAAAGGCCAACTTCTTTGGTTTGGTTTTGTTTTGGCTATAACACAAGCTTTTTTAAAAAGTGGCGTAACATAAGCTAACTTTTTTTAAATGTCCTCTGTGTATATAATATCTAATGTATTGAAAGTTGAAGTAAATTTTCATGAAATCTTTGTTCCAATGGAAATATACAAATATTCAAGTTCCTTGAAGAACATGAATATTTATTTTCATGTCTAACCACAAGCAATGAGAAGTTTCGTCCCTATACTCTAAATGTTTTCAGGGTAAGGGTCTCAATATTCAGTGTTATTTTTTCTATAGTACCTAGATGTATAAAATTCAGCAGGGGTATCTTCTGTTGGAATACTTGTAGGTTAACTTAGTCTTTATTTTGGTTGAAAGCCTCAAATATTTAAAATAAATAATATTTACACAGATTATTACTTAAAATAGTTGCTACTGTTGCATGACCAAATTGCTCCGCCTTGATTTGGACCTGATCATTTGACAGGCTAAACATCTCCTGTAGCCTCTGTCATCTCCAAACTCCATTTCTGTCTGCCTGTGAAGCTGATGAAAAATTCAGGTCCTTTTTGTCTCTTGAACTCTAACTCCGAGGTCCCAGCGCTCTGCAGGGTGAAGCACTTACTGAGCTGGGGGACGTGACGGAAGGCGCCCCAAAATGTGCTGTTTGGATAGGGAGGTACAGAAACAGAGATACCTAATCTTTCCCATTTCTCTTTCTATAGCGTAAATAACTTTTTTTTCTGGTTACAGTTAGATTTTTTCCCACTACCGAGCGCATTTTTAAATTTTTGCTGAGGTTTTCCAATGTAATGTGTCCTCTTTAGGGTATTTCTTAATCAGAAGTATATTTTTCATCTACAGTGTGACATTTGTATGTGTAATATTTCTGTGTTTGAAGACCCAGTGGATATGCCTTGTGGACATGACTTCTGCAGAGCATGCTGGGAAGCGTGAGTATATGTACTTTTCTGTCTTTTGAGACACTTTCATACCTGCCGTTTTGAAGAGGAAAGGACAGAGACCATAAACAGTCTTAAGTACTGTTTGGGTTTCAAAGAGTTGCTGGTTTGACCCTATCAAATATTTAGGTTGTCACTCAAAGTGACCATCAACTATTATAGGCTTACATAATGTCTGGTTTGGTCCTGATTCAGCAAAGCTCTTAAGCAAATGTTTCAAGCCTGTATGTAAATAGATTAGCCTACTCTTAATTGGCTCAGAGTATGTGTGTGTGGTGTTGGCAGCGTTGTCTAAATTAAGCACATGCTTAATTTCATCTCTTAGTTTAGCACACTAAACGTAGGCATCGTAAATCCATTTCCAGTCTGAAAAACAATTAAAATGCTTTCTTACATTGAGGGTTAATGACTGAGGAGCAGATTTAGCTTAAAAGTTCTGTCAGTGTAATACTCTTGTTACTACTTGAATTTTTTTGAAGTCAGAATAGTCATGCTAGTAAAAAACTCAGACATGGATAATTATGCTAGCATAAATATTAATCATACTTCCCAGGGATAATTATTTCTGTATGCAGTGCCTTTATGTTCATCTTTGTCCCCATTCAGGAGATTGTACCACTTGAACTGTACCACTGTAGTGTCTTGTTACAGTGTCATATCAGCACAGCTAGTTCTACTGCAGATCAGCCCAATTTATATGAACCCATTCTTCCTGTGTTAAGGAAGAGCACTTTCTCTTCCGTGTGACCTTTTCGAAGGCAATTCTTTCAGTGGCAAGAAAATTAATAGTCGTGCTTCTGTTGTCTTGCAAATTGTTATGCAGCAATGTAGAAGTCAGCAAGAGATCATTGGCTTGACATGGTGCTGGACTATGTGTACTGCAATTTGTGCACGCACTCAGAGCTACAGTTCAATGTCAAGCAAGTGTTTGCAGTGGCACGTCTAGGGTGGGATTCATCTTTCTGAGCCAGTCATTGCTAAGTTACTTGGAGCATAGCCAGGGCTGAGTTATCGCATTCTAACATACAAATCTAAAATGGGATGAATTGGCAAGTCTCTACCTTAACTATTAAAGGATCCCAGGTGACTAACTTAGAATAGCTGCCTGTCAATTTAGATAAGATGAGTATCATCCTTGATGTCAGATTTATAAGCAAGTTACAGCTTTTAAACTAAGCAACCTTATGCATGGTTAAAGTCCAGCTTTCAGATTTCTGAGCTCATTCTGTCTGGCATTCTGGTGCTTAGGGACTATAAAGGTCTCCAATTAGAAACTGGTTTCCAAGAGCAGACCTATTTTGACTAGCACAGTTGTAAAAATTAATTGCATAATCAAATTAATTATTTCCTAGATTAATTACACTTACATGTTCCGTTTCTGATTGAACTTAGAAGTAATGCTCAGTTTAATTAAACATTGCATAGCTGTCTCTGATAAATGGCAAGGATGGAAACCACAAACGCACAGGGCTAAGCATAGCTAATGGTGCTCACTTTTGAACAATGACGGTGTTTGTTTCGGTTTTTTTAATTACATTGTTTGTCAAATCTGTAGCCCTTTTGAGCTGAAACGGATACTTAGTATTCTTTGTTTAAAAATTTATTTATGTGAATATCTGTAAACCTAGTATAAAGTATTCAGCAGCCTTCTAATTTTTATTTCTTATTCACAAATACTGACTGACAAAATTCTGGCAGATTTTTGAATCTGAAAATTCAAGAGGGTGAAGCTCACAACATTTTTTGCCCAGCATATGATTGTTTCCAGCTTGTGCCTGTAGACATCATAGAAAGTGTGGTTTCCAAGGAGATGGACAAAAGATACCTTCAGTTTGACATTAAGGTAAATCATCGAGCTGTTCTTGTACTCTTGAACTGTATTTAATTTTATTAAAAATAACTTATAACTTCTGTGTGAAATGCTGCAATATATCTGTAACTTTCCAAGTAGAAATTAATAAATTACTATGTACACTGAATTATTGGCTGTCTTACATGCCATAATATCAACGTTCGATATACCACTGAGAAAAAAGAAAGAACACTATATTTATTCCTTAAGCACAAATGCAATACTTCCATAATGTGTAACCTAATGCATTCTTAATAAAAGGATTTGATCAAACTAATTTTCCTAATAGGTGATAAGAAGCTTTTAATAAGCCAGACTTGTTTGTGTTGGCAATCTAAAATTTTGGAGAGTTTTTGGATTTTTATTACCAATAGACTGTTTACAGTCACTAATGGTATCTGTTTCCATGTTAAAAATATATTACTACAAGTGAATTACTTTTTTTTTTTTTTCTATCCGGTGCTTGATATGGTCACTATATATAGGAAGAGAAGTAGGAAAATCTCGATTTGGTTTTCCAGTGTGATTTTTTTTTTATGTGTGTATTTCCATCATTGCAGCTTGTTTTTAGAAGCAATCTTTTAATTCACCTTTTTTCCTTTTATACTAGTGCAGTAATGAACTCGTCTTTGAGATAATGTGCTACTTTATCAGTGGTGGCAGGGCAAAAGAAAGTAGAGGAATATTTTTTTGTTTACAATACAATACTTTCTCTGTGTGACAGATCTCTTTAATACACAGTAACAGTGTCTTCCACAGTAAGATGCAAATTTATTTACCAGATCTGATTAAGCTTTTACATCTTCATATTTCACACAGCTGATGATCAGCATAGGTTTGAAGCAAAGTAGTGAAAGTTGCTTTTGCTTCTCATTTATTAGATGTAAGATTTACAAAATAAGAACTACTACATTAACCAAAAAAGATTGGGGGTAAATTCATGAGTTAGTCTAGTTCTGATTTGGAATATATTGTGGAATTTTTGTTTTAATCTATAAGGTTTTAATTCTTTTCAACTACAGGAGTCAGTTCTGTCAATGAATGTATGGCTAGTGCATATACAGTAGCAGTTTACAATAAGCCATATCACAAAGGAATTGACTTGCCCACATTGAACATTCTGTTTGGGATGTAAGTCGTTTGCATCTTAGCATAAGTCTGCAGTACTGTTGTTGTTTCAAAAAAAGCCCCAACGTTTTTAAGGTGGAGATTAAATTATTCCGTTTTTATAACTATTTTTAAAAGCCTATTAAAGTAGCTACAAGATTGTCCTTATGCTTTTTGGCTTTGTTCCTTCAAAGGAAGATTATGAATACAGATTGTTTGATATCGATGATGAAATCTGATCTTATGTGTTAAAATATTTTCCTTTTTTCCCCCTAGGCCTTTGTTGAAAATAATCCTGCTATTAAATGGTGTCCTATACCAGGCTGTGAAAGAGCAGTAAGGCTAACAAGACAAGGATCAAATTCAACAGGATCAGATACACTTAGCTTCCCTATGCTAAAAGCCCCCGCTGTAGATTGTGGGAAAGGACATCTTTTCTGCTGGTTAGTACTGGAAGCTTATCTACATCTACACAAACTCACAGTCACTGCTATTCCAGGAATTAATTTAAAAGTCGCACTTAGAACTAAGCGTGCAACAAAAATTTGTATGGGATGGTATATGACTGTACTATCCTGTATCCATGCACTAAATAACCTCATGTGCACAAATATTTTAGTATTTTGGGGCACAGCGAAGGTTTATAATACTGTATTACTCTTTATTGATTCTGTTAGGTGCAAAGCAGCAATATGGAGTGTTGTGATGTTCTGTTCTGAGGGGACAGAGAAGTGAGATATTGGTGGAAGGATTTTTGTGTCTGCTCTGGATAGTTGTGGTATAATTGAAACATGGCACATTCTGAATTGTAGCACAGAAAACCAGCAATTTTTAATCTCTTTCTGAATTTTTGGTAGAATCACATCAAAGAAGCTGGAGTTTAAACAGGACTGTGGAGGACCTTTTGCTTCATATATAGCTATTGCATTTGCAGGATCACTGCAGTCATTGTTTCACTTTAGGATCAGCACTTTATGCTATCTTTTACTGAGTCTTAAGATGAATACAAGCTTGAGAAGGAGTAAAAAGCCATGAGGTATTTAAAAAAAAAATCCCTGAGATTGCCTGTCTTCAGCACTTCCAAGGAAAAGACAACAACAGTATCAACAAAAGCAAAAAAGTGGCGAGATATTTTTCTGAAGTGCAGAGCAAAGCCCTATCCTAGTTCCTTGAGATTAGCAGACTGACAATTTATGACTATTGTAGTGAGACATCCTTTTAGCTGTTGGAAAATCGAAAGGGGTCAACCAAAGTATAGAGATTCAGACAAGCTGAGTAATCCTTCTTTTATTTTTTCAATTGAAACCATGATGCAAGAAGAAGAGATCCTGAATAATCTGCTTGATTCCAAATATTGTAAGACTCTTAATGAAAGATGCTTCTGATTTTAGTTCTTTCCCCATATGAATGGAAAGGAAGAAGGAGCAAGAAGAAAGTAGACATAATGAAACAACCACGAAAGCCAGAAAACAGAACTTCTTATAAAGAGATTGTTCACAGTGGATGGAGAACTCAGAAAGAAACAAATCCTGTGGAAACAAACCAGAAAACGTTTTTTACCAGTGAACATATAAGAAACCTTAGTACTATTCCACAAGAAGGTACCATCCTCTCATCCTTGCTTCTGATTACAGACAGAGAATCATTTTTTCCCTGAACCTGAAGGACAGAGCTTGAGACCACTTTAGTGTAATCATAGAACCATAGAACGGTTTGGGTTGGAACGGACCTTAAAGATCATCTAGTTCCAACCCCCCTGCCATGGGCAGGGACACCTTCCACTAGACCAGGTTGCTCAAAGCCGCATCCACCCTGACCTTGGAACACTTTCAGGGAGGGGGCATCCACAACTGCTCTGGGCAGCCTGTTCCAGTGCCCCACCACACTCACAGTAAAGAATTTCTTCCTTATATCTAATCTAAATCTGCCTTCTTTTAGTTTAAAGCCATTCCCCCTTGTCATATGCCCTTGCAAAGAGTCCCTCTCCAGCTTGCTTGTAGGGCCCCTTCAGGTACTGGAAGGCTGCTATAAGGTCTCCCTGGAGCCTTCTCTTCTCCAGACTGAACAGCCCCAACTCTCTCAGCCTTTCCTCATACTGACGTGGTCCTTCAGACATTGGCAGCTTCTGCTTCCTTTATGTGGGCTGAATGTACTGGCTCCCCAGAGTGTTCTCTGAGTGTGAAAATGTCCTCTGAGTGCCTAATTTTTATGAGAAATGTCTTTTTTATGTTTCCTGATAATATTTCTGAATGTTCTTTTTATGTTAATACCTTGAGATACTGCACAAGCAAATACAGTTAAGGTCTTGAAAAAGACCTCATTTTAGCAGCGAAATGTCCAAGAAGGCCTTTCCAAGGCCTTTTTTTCGTCCCCCACAAAAGTGAATGAAGAGTTTCAGTAAGGGCAAGAAAGTTCTGCTAGCAACCAAAGCATCCTGCAGTACTATAAATCAGAACCATTTACTGACAACAGCCATATTAGTCTTACAGTACAAAAACCCCATGCATGAATGAGTTCCTCTGGAGATAAAGAAAGTGTATTCTCAGTTCAGAGAGTTTTCATCATTACTGTATGCCTAAAGGCAGCTTGCTTTATATTTTTAAAGTTCAATAAACACATCCCACAGTTCCCTACTTAACGTCAGTTCTGCAAGTTTTACCCAGGTAATCTACAACTTCAACACTGTAATAGCAATTGATACTGCAGTTAGTAAGAGATTCTTTGGAATTTATGTATTAGAAAACCCCAGCCAACCCCTAGATAATCACTTGCTGTTTTCAGATCTATAGTCTTCCTGCTCATAAACACGAGAAAATTTTGCGAGTCTATTTCCTTTTTTTTTCTTTTAATGTGGAAGTAGGAATGTTCCTCTTAAATACAGAGTTCCTTAGAATTTACTCATTTTTCGTTACCCACCACTAGCAGTGCCTTCAACAAAATGTGATCTGTTGCGACAATCAGAAAATTCTATTCCCTTTCTGAAAAAGCATTCTGCGATATTTAAATGTAGTACAAATGAAAACTGTGCACAAATCCTACATATGTGTATTATAATCAGATACATTCAACATACTAGAATGCCTTCGTGCTGTTTCAGGAGCACAAGGAACTGCAGCAAGCAGACACATACTAGTTTTTCACCATTAGTCCTCACTCCTTTCATCTTGGATGTAGACAAGGGGCAGAATCTCATTCTGTCGGAGAGACATCTCTTCAGGTGCTCTTGGGAAGCCAATTATAATTTCCAACAGTGTGTTGCTGTTTTGATTCAAAATTCATTATATGATATAAATATTATCATGAGAGGAAAGAAAATCCAGAATTGCTTTCTTCTTGGATGATGCTTTTCGCTCTTCCATGAATTTTAACTTGTTGAAACGTGCTACAGTTTTATGAAGTATGTACTGCACCTTCAAATAAATCATCCTGCTGAGTATTGAAGGCAGCCTGGGGAGGCTAACACTGTTGATTGTCACTGCCATTTGGCATTAGTTCCCTTCATTCCGTGCTGTCAGGGAGTCTATCCAAAATACAACTTTGTTTCATAATAAGTTTTATAAGCGGTAGGCTCAATGCTCTTACTCTAGTAAAATGACATCCCGGTATAAAAATTCTTGTTTTGGGGTGGGCAGAGGAGAGGACTTCTTCCATGAGAAGTTGTGACTATTGTATAGATATAGTTCTAGATATAGATGCATGATATATATATGGTTGCACTTCATTAAAAACCAAAAATTTACAACTTTGAAAACATCAAAGACAGAACCTTCCCTGCCCACCAGTAATAGATTGACTAATAAGTTTTTAACTTAAAACTGAGTTTATTATCATTTTTGCTAGTTGCAGTTCTTTCTGGGAACAAATACTGTGTGAGAGGTCTTGGCTGTCTTGAAGTCAATGATTTGAGCATACTACTGTCCCACAGAAGTGAAAGATGTCAGTTTTCAACCAGCGCTGAGATTGCCTTATTATACACTAGTTATTCATTCCAGTACAATCTTTCCCAGCTACAGATCTGAAGTATCTCCAAACCAGAGATCCTTGTGTAGTGAATTTAAGCTTGTTTGACAGCGTACTAGCTATTGGGAGAAAAGTTGAAAGCTGTTGCCATAGCTTTTTCTTTGTTCCTGCATTCCTGCTTAAGATGTGGAGAAGAGCAATCAGAAGGGTATTGATGTAGTTTCTGAATCTGTGGTGCAGAGAGCAGTTCACCATTGGATCTGCAGAAATCTTGCGTATGCTCTGATGCAGCTGGTGCCCATCTGAAATATAGTCCCTCTGAATTGTTTGGTTTGATGTGGCAGATGTCTGAGGCTATTTGCTGCCATTCTAGTAAAAAAGGGAGTCATTACAAATCCAGAGTCCATATCGACACATCTACACCAAAGCACCGTCTGGAACCCATATATTTGCCACTGCGTAGTAGAGATTGCCATCCTTAAAGCTAGCAGTAACTTCAAGAGAAGCTCAAGGGACTCATTTCTCCACAGTGTCCATGTAACTAAGCAAAACCCTCCATTTAATAGACTCTGGTGGAAAGAGTAAACATCCATAAATAATTCTGGTGTTGAAGGCTTGGCTCTTGTTCTAGATTAAAAGCTTGAATCTAGTTAAAGATTAGTTATTACAACTGAACAGATGCAAGTAATTTTACATAAAATGCATTTCAGCTATAGCAAACTACCTAGTTTTGGATAATCTCTTTATTCTGGTTTACCTTTATTACAGAAACTATCCTAGCACTTTTTGTGGCACTAAAATAGTACCTGGGCATAACTCAAACAAAGTGCAAACCAGCTGATTTATTTCAGAACAAAGTGCAAACCAGCTGATTTATTTCAGATTGTGACTTTAAAAAGCTCTTTTCCTTTCCTGTCTCATTTAAATTCTTTATTAATCTTAATAATGGTCACCTATGCTTATGAGCAAGTAGTCTAAGAGTACTTTAAAATAATATTAATTGGATGGCTTTTTATCTTCCTGACTTAATTAAAGTTTGAGTGTGTCTTGATAAGTTTCCATAGTTTAGCTTGAATCAATTTTAACTTTAATTTTAAATCTCTAAATGGTAAGTCATTGTGTATGCACCTTCATTTTCAGGGAATGCCTTGGTGAGGCACATGAACCTTGTGATTGCCAAACCTGGAAGGACTGGCTACAGAAAATATCTGAAATGAAACCAGAAGAACGTAAGAGTCTCGGGGTGGGGGGAATTAAGTTTTTTTGCTATTGTTGTTTTCTTTCAGTTTTAGAGGGATTTTTTAGTTACATTAAGTAAAATCTCTACATTGGTTGAAAAATAGGGTAAAACGGAAAGAAAATTATACCCATGAATCAGGGGCTGCTTCGCAATTTAACTGCATATTAGGCAGCACTGTGGTAGACTGTTCTTCATAAACTATTCCTCCCCATAAATCCGCGTGTGGTTCAGTCAGAGCATACAATACCCTTTTCCCTTCCTCTTACAGCTTTATTTCATTAATTAATTGATTTATTCCTGAATATACCTTTATTTGTCCTGGGAAATTTTAAATCTTTTAGCCCAGTCTGCACTTCTGTTTGGGTTGTGTTCCATGCAGTTGTTTGTGTACTTTAAAACTAATACAAGCCAACAGGTGATAGTAAGGTTGAGGGTGAATTGCAAGGGAATTGTGGGGAATGGCTTAATGATAAATAACTTTTACTGAAAAAAATAATAAAGGTTGAGTTTACACAGGACAGACGTTTTTCTTGGTCAACATTAACAAAAAAAATAAAGATTAACAGTAATTTAAATAAATGCTAACTTAACTTGGTCACCACAGTTCAGAGCCTTTCCATAATATCTTATAAATATTCTGGAAAGCACAGAAAATTTTATAAAGTGGCAAAATACACCATACTTTGTCAAACTATGCCAATTTTTCTCATGTATGTATTTGCTCATTTATGTATTATAAATATCATGTATAATATATAAAAATTTGTATAGAAATATATGTTTGGAAATATATAGAAAGAATATGTGTGATAATATTACATATAATATGTATAAATTAGGAAATGTATATATTTATCTATGTGAGAAGTATATACAGCGAAGAATTACGATACTCTGTCAAGAAGCAGGTAAAGATATATCTTTCCTAATCAGTTTTCAAAAAAGATTCTACAAATACAATTTCACCTTCTCTGTTTTTGCATGCTCCATATCCTCCTGTCACGCTCAAAAAGTTGTGGGAGTGAGTGAGGCATATGAAGATGCTGCCAACTGCCTGTGGTTACTAACGAACTCCAAACCATGCGCCAACTGCAAATCTCCAATTCAGAAGAATGAGGGCTGCAACCACATGCAATGTGCAAAGGTAAGAAAGACCCTTCATACAATTTGTTGTGAAACCACAATTCAGGTTCTGTATGTCATCTATATGTTTTAGGAGCACAGATGTCCAAAATCTCTGAAATGTCATGCCTGAGATCTAATGGAACCTGTTGGCAAGAATTAGATAATTTGCAAATGGCGGGTTACGTGTATTTAGAAAATGTTAAATATTTAGTGAAATCTGTTTGGCTGGCAGGTGAACACTATAATGATCAAAATTTCATAAACACCTAAGAAGTACTGGCAGTACACTATGAAACTTCAGGAAGCAGAAATAATTGATGGTTTAATCATCATTAATAATGTAGAAGAGAAAGAACATTTTTAGTTGGCAGAAGATGAAACATTTTAAGGAATAGTAAGCTCTAATGAAGATTTTGCCTTACTACATTTTTCTTTTGCACTATTTCTCTAACATCGCAACAAAACAGAGAAGTTTAAATGGAAAACTATAAACGGGAATTAATCAGTAGGAATGAAAAGACAGCAGAGAGTAATACCGAAAGAAACTTATTGATGACAGCAGCCAAAAAATTAGTCATGAGTTTGCACTATGCTACTGAAATAGAAAAAAATATTTTTTGCCATAAGTTCAGTATCATTTGAGAATGCTTTTTCTCTCAAATTAGTTAAAAGCCAGCATATTTAGAATACTGATTCTTTATGTCAGAAACAACTTACATAACTACAGTGAATACCTCTTTGAGGAGCATCATTAATAATAAGAACGTAGCACACACTTGACATAGTTGGCCTCCAATAAAAAGCTAAGAGATTTAGAAAGTAATTCTCTTTCTTTTTTTTTCTGGAAATGCATTGGTCTCTCTCCATTGCTATGCAGATCCAATTTTCTTTATGTTATCATCACATATTCTGTCTTTCTGTGATATGAATTGAAGACTGGGCCTTTTTTTGGTGCCATTTCTTTGGGTTTGTCTGTGGCCGCAGAGAACAGATTCTCCTCCACTTGATTTATGCCAAGTTTTCTGGTTTGTTTTTTTTTTTCTTAAATGATTTTTAAAAGAGCTCAAAATCCCATGGGGCTAAAAACTGTAAAAGGTATGTTAGTTGCAGCTTCTGCCACTGAGCTCATCTCAGTTGAACAAAAATATGGCTTCAGGCTGGAGAAGACTTTGGCCGTTAAACACTGTTGAATGCAGATAATTATTTCAGTACCATTCAGAGGCACTGGCTGGCATCCACGGTTCTCTTTTCTTCTTTGATGCTGTACCTTACAAACAACTTCAAGTGTCCTTAAAACAGTCTGATTCCTTTTGTGGTGGAGAAATCTCTGCAAACAGAAGCTGCCTTCCCTCAGCCTAGTGAGGAAGGAAAAGAAGGGTATCCTCAAGCTAACTGCAGGGCTCAGACACAAAGTATAGGGGTCACCTTGCTTGTCTCTTCCTCCACTGAAGTAAGGGTCTGTGACGGAGCTTCTGCCTTTGCTGCAGTGAGGTCTGCTCAAGCCTACTACATGATCACAGAATCACAGAACGTTCGGGGTTGGAAGGGACCTCTGTGGGTCATCTAGTCCAAACCTCCTGCCAAAGCAGGGTCACCTACAGCAGGCTGCACAGGACCTTGTCCAGGCGGGTCTTGAATATCTCCAGAG
>Ga0065711_1030910_pt1 | contig 31067 bp, 20 predicted proteins | sample Hoacrofraction12_FD_59098 | JGI IMG/M metagenome (GOLD analysis project Ga0065711, IMG submission 59098) | Hoatzin crop microbial communities from Cojedes, Venezuela - Epithelial fraction 12 v2 (version 2) | ecosystem: Host-associated > Birds > Digestive system > Esophagus > Crop | place... | reverse complement strand
AAAAAAAAATTTTTCCCCCCCCCTCCATTCCCCCCCCTCCTCGTTTTTTTTTTTTTAAATCAAGTCTATCTTCACTTGTCTTGGCCATTTTTTTCCTCCCATTGCCGCCCTTCTACAAACTCAACCTGTGGCTAACCAGAACCAGTCAAGAAATCACACTTCAAATGTCTCTTGAAATCCACCTCCCTGGTAACCCAATAGCTCCCACTACTGACCGTCTAGAAAGAAAATTGATGTACTCGTGCTTACCTGAGGAAGTACATAACATCGAGAACGCAACGGGTCATTTCAATCCATCATTTCTCATTCTGCATTTTGCTTCTGGAGCTAATTTTTACCAAACAATCAATATCAACAGATATTGAGACTTTCTTAATACCACCTTTCTTCGTGCAAGAAAAATGTTCTTGTAGAGAATATGAATAACGCACAGAGAAATTTAGTATTACCAGTCCCACTATATCAGCCCATGGCTTATTTCATCACGTGGTTCCAGGCTTTAGTCGAAGTGGTGCTGATATCTCACCAAAAGATTTTAGCTGGTGCTACCATGACACTAAGAGGCATTTATCTAAATATTGGGGTTTTTTCAACCTCACAAAACAGCCTTTTCTCCAAAGTTGGGGTTTTTTTCTGAATTTTGGACATAATCCCGTTGATCTTCATAAGGGTGTACCGGCAAACATTATATCTAGAGAGCTCTTTGTGGAAAAACATAATAGCCCAAAAATTTGATATGAGAACACCGGACCTGGAAAGGCAAACCACTCTCCAGTGATCAGAACTACCCTATATTTGCACTGTGAAAATAAAAATAAGTGTTTGGCGAAGGATAAACAGCATCTATGATTCACTAGCTAGGTCAAGGACACACTTGCTAAAGAAAATCATCTCTGAAAAATGTTCATTTGATGTCAGATCTTTTCTTCAAGAGGACCAATGGGTAATTAGTTTTTTTTTCCAGTAGCCAAAGGGGACATCAGATTTTTCTCTTTTAGCTTCTAAAAAAATCAGTATTCTGCCATTGCTGCTGGAGCTGTTCCATTGTGACACATACCATACTCAGCCAACATGTCAACAAATGCAACACAGCAGCTGCTAACATAATTTTATCTGTTATCTTTTCCTTCAAGAAATCTCAGTCTGTGTTTGTTTGCCCATCTGCCAAAAATGAAACCAACACAATTAACACCTGCCACAAGAGCATCCCAAATGTTGTTCATTTTCTGTTTCTAAATGAAGACCTGCCTGGAATTTGAAGGACAAGCTTCATCTTTACACTGCTGCTCCACAGTTAACCCTAACCCCATCTCTGGCCCAAGCACAGCAGATGTGAAATACTACAGAAAGTACCTATGAAGGTGGTCAACAAAAAACACAGAACATGTCCTCCAGCCTACACAGACTTCAGCTCCCACAAGGCTGCTCCTGCAACACCCACAACAGGATTACCATTTCAGCTAGTGCAAGAAACAGATTGGGTCTTGACACAAATTCCTCTATGTCAGAGAGGATAAATAGAGAGAATGATCCCAGAACAACTCTATCAGCAGGCTGCAGCTGTGAGAAGGAAGATTTCATCTAGTCTGATCCCCACTGGACTTCCCTCAGCTGTGCTTGTTTATTTGGGCTCCACTCAGAGATTAGAAGTCAAGTTTAAACATATAGTTGTTTCATATAACCATAACACAATGGACCATGCTATTTCCCTGTGGTTCAGGCCAGCAATCAGTTCCTAGCATATCATATTGCCATCCATACCCTCCAGATATTTTATTGGCTGGTCTATTCCATATTATGCATTACAGGAAATGGAAGGGATTGAGGAATAGTGTTAACGGGAGGTGCGTTGCACAGAGTTTCATGGCATCAAGTGGAAAGGTTCTAGGAATGGCCCAGGTTCTCTGATGGGGCTGAGCTTACTTTCAATGTCATAGCGCTGTGTGGTTCAAACTTGGAAAACTGCACCTATGAAACACCAGGATGGAGAGACAAGGGTTAGTTGCTCTGCAAGACATTTGATTTTATGAAGGTTTTATTAGGGCAGTGGGGATTGGAAGTCTCAAGGATAAATCCTTCATGCAAAAAGGCACACTTCTATCCAAGTGAGGAGAGCATCATCAAGGATGCTCCTGGTTTCTCAGAGGGGCCCAGATCACTTATTACACCACTTTCTGCCTCAACTCAGAAACTGGAACAGTAGATATGCATGTGAAGGAAAGGAGAATATCTCTGTTGTTGATTTAAGTTTACACAGGCCTTTCAGATCCCACAGAAAAGGTGCTCCAGATTTGTAAAACAGTCCTGAAAACCTAAAAACACAGAAAACGGGAGCAGCATGTGAAGCAGCATCTTAAAACACACTGCTCACGAGCCACTCCTAAACAAAACCATTATAAGAAATACAAGCAAAAATGTTCTAATAAAAGATGGATTAGAAGTTCAGCTTCAGCAGAGAAACTGTTTTGCCCAGTTTTCACAGCTACTGAACACAAACTTCTCTTGGATTCTGTTCCTTGAAAAAAAATCAAGCCATATCTTCAATCAGTTGCAATGATTTTTGTAAAGGTTCACAGCTTTCTATAGGAGGAAATGGATGCAGAACAGATGCTCACATTCCATTGATCTCTACAGTTTTGATACAATCAGACATGTTGAGAAGCTGATTGTCCCTTTGTTACCCCTCTTTTTCTCTTTGTAGACTCAGAGAAGCCTAATCCTGAATTGATAGCTTCTCCCAATGCTCAGGCTATGATTTATCAGTCTAGCAGGCTGCAGTGGAGAAGTAATTGTATTAGCACTGCCACTGATAAATAGTGCTTTCTTCAGACTTATGAGCCGCTGAGGGCTAATTACTCCTCAGATTCCAGATTCCGTTTGGCTTTAATCACAGGGTGAATCATCTCTTCCCAAACATGGCAGATATTAATGGCAGCACATTTATCCTAATTAATCTTCCATGAGGAAGGCCTTTTCTTTTAATTAAAGACATGAAAATGTGCAAAAATGACAAAAGAGCATATGGCCAAGTAAGGACAAGAGTCAAAGCACCTCAGAGGATGGTGAAGATTGTTTTCACAAGGAGATAACGTAATGAGCCATACTCATCCTTGGCATCTGGATTTTGACCTTATTAAGCTGACACACACTGAGACAAATTCATCTTCAACATTTCAGCTAAAGGAAAGTGGTGTTGATGAAGGAATGAAGGACCCACTTCTAGCATCTTTGGCTTTGTGGCTTCACCATTAGTACTCAAGCCCTCCCCCCCAAGAGGTACAGATCAACAATGGTGATATGCAAAAGCCAGAAAATCAACAGGTTATTTGGCTGCAGAAGCCTCCTGCTGCCATCTGTCTGAGCACAAGACAAAAACCAATCACTGGAGCTCAAGACATGGTAGAATAAAAATTTCCATCAAATCTAAGCAAAAGTAACGTTTCAGTAAATGCTCACTAGTTCCTAAGAGATATTCTTCAGCCTATCAAACAAGTTAATAGGATATTTCACATCAGCTCTTATAAAGCTTGCTGTTGGGAACATTGTTGGTGAATATAGGCTCCGATGTCAGTCACTCTGCTGTGAACTAGATGCTGAGAATATGAATTTCTTTCAAAGGCAGACTTCACATAGGTTTTTCGTGGGCAACATGGAAAATACGTTCTGCAAAATATACATTTCTGTGAATATTTGAAGATCCTGTCTAGGTTGTGATGTTTTGCACCATCAAGAATTCCTTTGAGAGGTTAATTTAAGTGAATCTATGCTCATGGCACAAAACCCTCTTTGGGCACGCATAATTTTTCTATCCTGTGTCTCAGAGACAGGCTGTGGAGAAAAAAAAAAATGAAGTCAAGAATAGTGAGAACAAGTCATCAGTCAGCCTTATTACATTATTTTGAGTCAGTTGTCAGATTGCTTACCACCCCTGTATGGTCAGTTGATAAATACTCAGCTAGGGTCTGAGCAGTGGGGTTACAGAGAGGCAATTATCCTCACAAGGGGAACAGATAAGATGGTGGGATAACATTTTCTTTGAGATTTCTTATAGTATATTTAACTCGAGCTGTTTTGTCCTCAGCACCTCTAGTAATTGCAAAGAGTAGACCCTTACACATCACTGTCCATAGGGATTTTACCTACATTTGTACCTTGTGGCTTCCTTAAGCAAGGGGCCATTTGGGCTGCATGTGAATATACTGCTCTCTTAGTTTACAAAGAGAAGAAAACCCTGTTCAAAGACCCTCTGAAAGGAGACCAAGACGCAAAACTGTTCTTGCCCTGACCTAGCATATTGTAAGTGTCAGAGCTTTAGTCTAACCTGATGGTTACGTGGTGTTCCCAAGCACTGAGAAAACATACCTACTGGTACATTAAGTGAGACTGCAGTCAATACTTCTAAAGTGCCTGTTTATGCTGCAGCAGAGAGCTGATAAACAGCCTTGCTTCTAGTTTCTCTTAATTTAGAATTCATTACGTCTCTCTTTCCATGAAAGATAAACCAATAGCTGCCCTTGACAGCTGTTTTCTTTGGGGTCATTCTCTCTATCCACCCATCTACTCTTTCTTCAGGGGGTTTTGCTCGCTGTAATGCTAGCTCTATCAATTTCATTCAATTCTTCCAACACAATCTACAGGGACTGAGGAGGACAGCAAAGCCAAATGCATTTAACCATTTGGGTACCAGGCATCAGTGTGAATTATGATATTTAAAGGAACTGCAGACAACAGCAAGAGCTCTGTCACAATAAGGAGCATGAGTAAGGGGGAAGATTATGCCAAAAGGTGAGACACCCAGCAGGATGCCAGCTGGATTGACTTGAGATGCTTTATATTGGTTTACCTGGCTGCAAACTCTGTCAGGGTCTCAGCTGGAGATTCAGTTGTGTTAGCATGCCAGTACACACACACGGGCACATCCAGCCTTTTTAGAGCAATGATTACTTTCCAGGACGCTGATTTATACTCAGAAAGGGATAGATATGACTGCTTGAAGAGCATGAGAATCCCCTGGTAGATCAGTGGCTCATTTCTCCAACAGCAGCCATAGGAGATGCTATTTACAGAATGTGAAGCCTGTGTGATCCCTTTTGCAGCAGATTCTGCCAACACCCATAGCCATTGCACAAGGTACATTGAAGAGAACATCCTTGCCTACTCCCTTTAGTGTCCAGAGACTGTGACATTACCTTTTCCTTTTCAAGCCTGACAATATTATTGAAAAAGCTCCTCTTGTGGTTCTCCGTCTGAAGAAAACTGCTCAGGTCAGAAGCTTATGAACGAAGGTAAACATGAGTCTGGAGACCAAAGAGGGCAATGGAAGACGTACAGCTTAAACTATATCCTCCTCACTAGTAACTCAGCAGTATAGTAAAACATTTTGCAGTGCTCAAAGTCTGGAAAACCAGCCTGACACTGTACAGAGGGTTCCCAGCAGCCTGCTGAGGATTTGGTGTCTTCATTTCTATGATGGCACGACACAGCTAAAACATACAGACTATAATGTCTTCAAAGAGGAAGCAGAGGCAGTGACTTCCATATTGCCCCTGTGAAAAATGCAGTGGTGTCATTCATGACACTGTAAGAACATAGTGACTCCCTGTTTCAGGAGAAGCATGTACTATCCACAGGTTTCTCACATTGTTCTTTCCTCTGCCACTTCCTCAGCATCACAAGACATAGGATACAGAAAAAAACCCAAATTATTTTTTTCTGTTCACAGCTGAGCTTATTTCTGCTCATATGCTGTGATCAGCATTTGCTCACTGACGCTATAAGACCTTCTATCTGAAAAACCCATGGTTAACAAGAGGTAATCTGTGATAAATTAGTGCAGAATGGCAAGAACAATATTGACAAACTTTAGATGGTCAAAGTCCCAAAATGCTGATAGCAGCAATAGAATTTAATCAAGTTTTTAAAGTAATCAGAAAAGAGAGTGAGCATCAAAAGGCTTCCAGCAACACCAGGACTTAAAAGGAGAGTGGGCTAGGTCTTGCATTTTGTTATTCTTCAAGATGATGAGACTGATAAAATCACTGAAGGCCTTTTAAGCTGTTTTGTCAGGGACATCCCTGAACTCCCTCCTGCAATTCCTGGAACAGTTTATTCAAGCATTTGTTCTGTCTGGTTGATTTAGACTCTCCAATACTGGCTCTGTTCCCAGATCAGGTGATCTGAATCTTCACAGGGACATGGTGGACTCCTAAAAGGCAGTCCATGACTTCGCACCTACAATCCCATGATCAGTCAAGCGTTTATGGTTAAGGACAGCCGCAGGAACAACCTCTGAACTAATCCTGATAAAGTCTGTGGCAGCACTCAGTTCTGTCCTGCGTTGGTTCTGTTCTACAAAGAGGAGCACAGGGCAGAACATCAGTGTGTCTGACTTGGGGATGTTAAGCATAACTTTTTTGTGGCCGGCTCAGAAGTCAGTGGGGAGTAGGAAACAATCCTTTCTGGCCTACCACTGCATGTACACCAGTAGATCCACCTCAGACATTACTCAACTGGAATTACTAGTGAAAAAAATATCTGTTCCCCTCTATCCCACCCTCCAAAAAGTGATAGAAATGCCACGAAATATTGAAATTGGGAACAGTACACCACATCCATCTCTGCAAAGCAAATTCATGCTGTCAGAAAGCAACCTGTGGGGAAAGTGAACCCCTAACTGAGTAAAACCTGTCCACTCCCTCAATGAAGAGCGAGCAGCTGCTGTTTCTGTGGTGGATGGGACAGATATCTACCTTTGTGTGGCACTGGAAGGAGACCACATTTACTGGCAGCAAAGCCTACCCCTCTCCTCAGCTGTAATAAGCAGCCACCTCTCTCTCTCTCTCTCCATACCAACCTCTCATTAAGGTTCAAATGATCCCCAAGCAGAGAAATATAATTAGAATCTAGCTCCTGAGAATTACTGTCAGTTTGCTCACACTGGCTGGTAACTGGCTGAACATCTCCATCAGGTTGCCAGGCCACGACAGAGTTTCCAGTGTCTTTCCCCACCATACAGCACGGTGGCTCCCAGGGCTTAGGACAAACACTGCCTGCAAGCCCTCAGCATAGCCCAGCTTCTAGTGTTCTCCTGATAATACAAACTGCCAGACAGCATTTTTAATTAGAAAAGCAGCCACGATGGAAGAAAGCAGAGATTAACCCATTGAGTCACCCTGTCCAGTTTCCCCACAGAGGAATAATCCTGTTTAGAACCTCATTTCACTGACAAGCTCCATCAAGTGCTGTCATTCACATGCAAAAAGGAGAAGGGAAAAGAAAACAGGGGATTCACACTACAGGCATATTAGACCTCAGAAAACACTGCACTGTGTAAACAACCACAATACTGTAAGGAAATGCTCCTCTTTTAAAAGACAGGTGGTGAACAATCAGAAGGGATCTTGGAGAATTATTCAATCCTCCTCAATCATCCAGATGGACTGAGCCTGGAAAGCAGGAAGTTTTTCTTTCCTTCAGAGCCAGGCTCTGCGTGACCTCAGCCACGTCATTTTGCCTTCTTTCTCCACCCAAAGATTCAGGAATGGTTGTAACAAGTCAAATGTTCAGCCAAAGATCCCAATGTGGTTACAGAAATACCACATCAAATGCCCAAATTATTTAAAAAAAATCTCTATTTCTAAAAGCTCCTGTGTTGTTTGTCAGAGATCTAACCAGTCTATAGTGTGGTTTCTGTCCAGCCTATTTATCTATTTTTTTAGTTCCCATTAAAAAAAATTGCGTTCAACCATGTCTCTAACACAGCACCATCATTGGGAACTGGGAATCCTGATGTCCTCCAGCTGTGACGTTTTGTTCTCACAGCATGGATTTCATTCTCATAGAATTCCCTTTATCTTCAAGTCCTTGTGTCAGCTTTATTCCTCATGTTACTTCACTACCCTGTCCTGTTATTTATGTTATTGCATGATCAAATGCTGCCCTGTAAGCACTGTAGCATGCTGATGTGCAAAGCCTTTTTTGTTTTTAAAGGGTGGGCTGACTTTTCCTAAAATGCACATAATAAGGAATTGCCAGAAATAACCACTGCCCTTGCCCAGATTAAAAATACAATTCTGTAAAATATTCAATACTGGATGTATTATATAGATCAGAAGTTGGGCATTTATGTCAAACCTTAATCTGAAATGAAAGAAGGTTGTACCATTCTGCCACGGATCCATTTCTAAGATTGGGTAGAAAACTGATCTACAAAGGCTGTAGATCTTTTCTTTAAGAATCATTTTCTTTGTTGAGAAGGAGTTAGAATGTGTCCCAACCCTGGGGGGCGAGGGGTGAAGAAATGAGACTACAAGCATGAAATGAAGGTGGAGACATGTTAGCCTGAAGACTGAGCCAGAGGTCAGGATGGAGAGGTCTATTAGTCTATGGAACAGTAGAGTTGCTGTTACTATGAACATTTTAAAATCAGACTGCATGAGGTCCTACAGCAAGCATGATTCGAAAAAAAACTCAAAGGGAAGAGATCAGACCCATTTCATGCCTTCCTCTTGAAATGCCCATAATTAAGTCTTGCCTTTACCCTATTCTCCTTCAGTTTATTATTTTAAACCATCACAGCTCCATTCTTCTCCCTCATTCGTCTGAGTACAATTAAACTCTATTAAAAACATGACTTTAACAAGAAATAAACAAAAAAGTAACATTATCTGTGCATGCTGCCCTCACTTGCTCTCTCTGCTCCAGCAGGTAGAAAACCACCATGTTCAAATTGGCAGCCAAGCTGCTCGCAGCTCTTTTGAACTATATCTTTAATTTCAGCTGCATCTGGGTTCAAAGAAACATCAGATTCCTGTCTGCATTTTATATCCTGGGCTCAAACAAGAACTCTGGGTTAAGATGAGTAGATCTTTGCTCTATCTTTTGAAGATATTCTTCAGGGCATCAAAGTTTCATTGGAACCGTTACCTTAGAGTCAAGAAATATATTGCTCATGGATCTCCATGGAAAATGACACAAGTGAAAGTTATTAAGTGCACAGCCTCAATATTTGTCCATCCCTTCCCAAAGAGACACAAGACAAGGCTACTCACTTCCTGGACAATAACTGGTCAATCATTTTAAAGCCTGAGGGGGAGCAAAAGCATTAACTGTGGTATTAAAACCAAGCATCATTAACAGCACTGTGTTCACAGAAGCAACACAATGAAAAGGAAATATTTATAGCCAGTATCAGTTTATGCAGTGAACACATCTGCCCCTACCCCAACTAAGCCTGATTCTGAGGTTTATTACACCTTAAAACAAAGGGTCAGACCTAGAGTTATAAAACCTGAGGAGCTTTATCAGATAGTGGTCGAGCACGGCGTGTCACGTCCTAGACTGCCAGATGTAGCTGCTTCTCTGGCTGTACAAGATGGGCAAAAATCCTCCATTACATCATTCTGGTCAGGCAATAAACATGATCTTTTTCGTACTATTTTTCAAGTCTAACAGGTTTAAGAACAACACACCATCCCTGCCCACATCCTCCAAAAAAAAAAAAAGCCTGCTTGTAACCCCTACAGAATTCACATGCTACCTGTCGAGCCAGGAGGCTCTTGGCTCAACAGCAGCATGACCTTGCTCAGGAGAATTTTGCTGAGACATGGCTAGAACACAAGTTCTCAGCATCACCATACAACAGTGGGCCCAGGTTCAGGGGGCTGCACAGGCTGGCCATGTCTGAAATGCCAGCTGATTTGGAAATATTTGCTGAGTTTTTGTTGTCAGAGGTGGAGGAGGCAACAGGCACATTGATGACAAATCTCAAACTGAAAGCACAGCTTTGAAAGAACAAGAATGGAGACCTAGTTGGAAATTTTATACATTTGGGCATTTATCACACCCATAGTTGGTAGCTGACAAGTTGTCAGCAAAATACATAGGCACACCGTGGATTATTTTCAACCAGCTTGTTTTTGCAGCCAGTAGAGGCCAAGCTTGACAATTAACAGCAATCTTGTTCAGAACAGATACCAGCAAATTAACTCTGATTTTTTTTTTTCCTCTTCCCCATGCAGTGCATTGTAAGGTCTGTGAATACAAGCAGAGAATAAAGTGGATGCTGAAGGGAAAAATGCAAGGTCTCATTTACAATGCAGTCAGAAGAGCTGTAGGAAAGAAAGGATAAAATATTATTGCAAGCTAACAACAGCAGGGAAATGGCATGAGCCATAGCAATGTTACTGATAACAAGGCATTTATTTAGAAATTATCAGAACAGGGAGGTCTGCTTTTCTTCTTAGTGGATTTTTGGGTTCTCAGCCTTTCATTTTATGTTTAAATGCTTCTCCTTTTTTACTCATTTTCTGTGTTACTTCACAGCCAGGTTGAGTCAGATTTATTCTAGCTGATCTGTAGCTATGTGTGTAGAGTTTTACAGGAAAACTCTTCCTTTAATCTGGGGGTAGGACGAAGAGAGCCAGTACAGGGGAACAGGACAGAGGAGGAGCTGGAATTTGTTCTTAACCACTGGGGCTCTCAGAACAGCTTCACAGGCTTTAAAGTCAGACATGACCACAGTGGTGCAACATGACAAACAGAGGCTTTGTTTCACTCAGCTCAGTCTGAGAAGCTCATGTTAATTACTTCAACACATCTTTCTAGCTCTCAAAGTCTACCTGTCCCAAATGTCCCACCACCCATCATCAGAGCCCCAAATGTTTAAGCACTTCCAAAGGATGGTGCTAGAAACAACTCTAGCGTTCATTAACATAGCACATTCTTAACACACATAGGAGGGAGGCAAGTCTTAAAACAAAAAAGAAAAATCAATGGGATTGCAGTCCAGAGAACACCTTTCAATGTAGGTTATCAGATAAGGCACCATTCTTCGACCTTCCTTTCATCTGACAGGCTTCCAAACTTTCATTTCCCTAGCAAAGACTTTAGACCACTGCAAGTAAAATCGCTTTACAATAGGCTGCAAGCTTAGGCAAACTGCTATTCCTTATTACCACCAGCATCCATTCCTGGCACGTAGCACTTTTCAGTACTGTCTTTGGGGGAAGAAAAAAAAAAAAAAAATCTTCACGTTGAATCTTCTTGTGACCTTTAACGTAAACTTCCCAGAGCAAGAAGAATGCTCAAACTCTCTTGACCAACGCGCGCACGCTCAGCCAGCACAGGAACCGGCTCGAGACACTGCCCTTTCGGCTTGTATCATTTATCAAGATAGGAGGCTGTCAGGCTCCTGCCTGACATGCACTGGCCCAGAAAAGGGAAGTGGTGGCAGTTTACCTGAAGAAAATAATAGCATATGGCTGGGTATTTTGGCAGGAGGAAAAAAAAAAAATCTACACAGCAAAATTATCCTAGTGAAATATTGGAAGTACTTGCTGAACAGAGGCACTCTGAATGATCATTGTACCAACCCAGGGGAAGCATACCCTTGAGAGCAGTTTGGGTGGGGTAACTGGAAGAGCATAAAGAGACAATGCCTAAGCCTATGTTTAATGCGTTAAGAGATTTCAACCCATTAACACCTCATATTCCCATTTCACTCATGCTTTGCCTCTCCCAAAGAACTTGAATTCCACCATGAAACTTAAGGAAAGAGGGGGAGTATCAATGAAGGACACACCTAGGTAAAAATGTCTTTCCCCTGCTTTCTCCTTTTTGTATTTGTATAGAAAACCAAAGACTACCTTTCATATTTAGTCAGGGTGTGAAGGCAGTAATTCCTCCCACAGCAAGCTGTATCACCTGCAGCATCTCACACTACAATCTCAAAAAAGCTGCATCAAATTCAGGAGAGATTAATGCTTTTCCTTTTTTTAATTTATATTTACAATACTTTAATTTACAAATGTATTGTTTATAATTTATTATTATAAATAATTTATAAATTATTTAAAATAATTTACATTTACAATCATTTACAACAAATCCAGAACTTCTTATCTTATGCTTTGTACTCAAAAGGTTAAATTATTTCCTTTATGAAGATGTTTGGGGTGTTAAGAAAATAAATGCGTGCAATAAAAATAAATCAGCTCTTGCCTCGCTGGTTAACGCATGTAACCTTGCCTATTGCCTCATTCAAACTCCATCCTCATGAAAGCTTTGGAGACCAGCGAGGCAAACTTAAAATAAAAAGGACAGTGGAGGGAGCAGAAGGGGAGAGAAAAGGAAGGGAAGATGAGTTTTCAGATGAGATCTGAAAACAGATGGGGAGTGACTGAGGCACAGAGATTCATTGTTCTTACAGAAATAGCTCTGAACAGATTATTAAAAGCAGCCTTTTATACTGTCACACTGATCCACAGGAGTCTTTCCTAGAAAACCTAACAGCTTTCTCCCCCATACCCAGCTCACAGCATTCTGCAACCAGTTCCACGAGTAACCACATCCTTTCCCTTGAGATCTTCTCTTCCCTTTATGCCCCTGCCTTATTCTGGACATGGCAGTGGTGCACTCGCCCTGCCCTGTGCCACCTCATTACTGCCTGACAGTGCAAGCGGTAGTTTCAAGGCTTCTCCTCTTTATTTCGGGACACTGGCTGGCAGTCTAACAAGCTAAGCACATAGCAAAGCTTTTCCCAATGCTCACAAGCACTGTTGGAATGTAACAACATATGCAACAACTTTTAATTCTCTGCATAACTGAGCACAATAGATTTGACTCCTAAAGCATACTGACACAAGACTCATATCTGCTTGACTAAGCACAAGAGCCTCCGATATGACCACCGAATCTTGCCTTCACTGCATGAAGGTGAAGTCACATACACATTTTGCATGCATGTGTTGTCCATCTTTGCTAAAAACAAAACCAGTTTCTCCTTAACTGGAAGCAGAGCTTTGATGGCTTGCAGGAAAAAAACCCCTCAGAGCTCCTTGCTTAGGATTGAGGGAACTCTGCAGATAAAACTTGGAAAATGTAGTCACCAGCAAGACTATGTAGACACTTCAGAGAAAGAATCTCACTTTGCTTCATTAATTCATTCCCGAGATATAGACTTTGCTCAGATTCTTCATCAACCCCTCCATCAATCTGATTGTCACCCAGGATCTTGACACTCCTAAAAAAGAATAAATTATGGTCTAGGCAAGGAATTTGCTCTTGTTATGCCTTCTAACATCCTGAGAAGGGAACATAAGCTGCGCTTACAAGTTGCTGAACTTATCACTCCCTGTGCCCTATGCTGTGCTTAGCCACTGGAGCACAAGTATAAATTATACTTGGTGGAATGAGACCATGTATGAGCATGACAATTTATTAATGGGGGATTTTAAATTGACTTTCACTTGCTATAGGTGTCATGACCAGGCTTATTGCAGCCTTTCCAATGGAGGGCTATCCTTCTAAAAAGGTTTAAAGCTTTTCAGATAAGATTTCCCTTTAATACAGAAGAGCAGAGCAAAAGAGGCATTCCCCACTTTCCTCCCTCAGCCACACTGTTTATGATATATGGCAGGTGGTGAAAAGCAATTTCTAAAAGCATCAAGTATGTTTTCACTCAGGTCCTTATCTGAGGAAAGCTGCTTTGCCTGCCCACTCTCAATTGATTTGCCAGGTTCCAATTTAAGCAGCAGATTGCCACAGTTACCCAGACACTTCACATGCCTTGCATGGTCACTTATGTCAAGACCAAAGTCCTTTTTGGATGCTCCAGAATACACTGAAGGGCTAACTGACAAGTCTCAACAGCTTCAGGGCATCCTTTCTTGCCACATCTAAACATTGTCTTTGGTATTTACTCAGTATCATTTCATAAGCAATTTCAGGAATGCTCTAAGGGTTTGAGTGTTAAAGGTCTCTGAGGAATTTTATCTTTTCAATTGGACAGCAAGTTCTACCAAAAGATCTAGGGCTCAAGGTTTGGCATCATGAATGGTGCCTACAACAGCCCTGGCATGTAGCTGTGTACTACTGACTCAGAGGAACAAAGGCACCCTATGTGGAAAACCAACTTTGGACTTCGGTCCCTAAAATAAAGGGCTTAAATCCTGTCAAGGTATTTGGATACGTCAAGAGTGCCCTATGGGATCACAAAGCAATTGCCTCAAAGGCAGAAATACCATCCATATTTCTAGCCTCTGTCCAAGCTACTGACCTCTCGCTTTGCTCCATGTGTGACAGAAAGGATAAACAGAGCTGCTGACATGTCCAGACTAACCCCTCAGATGCCCAAGCCTAGGCTAGGACCCTTTCAAGGACTATAGACACCTCAGGAGACATATGTCTGGAGACAACATGTCGAGAAAGAAATTTCAGCACCAGAACCTCATTGAACTCCATTTTTTCTAGAGCTGCATTAGTCCAGGCCAGGATCTACCAGGGCAACCAAACTGTGGAGCCTGCTGGTCACCAACCATCTATTTGACCAACAGCCTCATACACAGTGCCAGTGAAGAAAGAGCTGTGATGGATGGTTTCTTTTGCTTGAAAATACATCCTAACAGCATTATTGGTTGTTGACTATGCCATTTAGCTGCATCTATATCTTGTGACCATCCCTGTCTTATGCCACCCGCAGCTTTCATAGCATTATTGCTGCCTGACTCCGATCAAACTCCATCTTGACTTTTCCCAGAGCACGTAGCACAGACCATCTGCTTTAAAAGCATGAGCCTCCACTTGAATAGCATTCCTCACCCAATCTCTTGGCTTAATATCACCCTATATTCCTCCAGTTCTAGAACTCTCCCTCATCAAGACCCTTCTCGAGCAGGAAGGTAAGAAACAAATAACCCTTAACTTGCAGCATCTCCCCAAGGATTCTCATTTCCAGAGATATTTCTGCGAGCGGAAAGACTTTTGTAGCTTTCCCCAAGAATGCTGCTGCAGTTGTCAGAGAGAAGAGTCTCTGCAGAGACACCATAAATCACCTGATGTATGAGGAAGAGGAAGGATGCAGATGGCAATTCTCAAGCCCAGTGCCAGTTCTGGGAAGGCAGTCACAAACAACAGGCTAACAGCTCACAGCCATCTCCCTGCCCTGTGAAATCCAGGGGCCATCCCAGCAAAGCTACACAGTATAATCCATTTCATTATCAGACAAGGAGGCTCTCAGACATCAACATCAGCCATTTCATCAGGACTATCCTTAATACGTAACAGGCAGAAATTAAAAAGCCTCCATTCACAACAGCGAATATTTACCACACGTCACTGCAGAAAGTCACCCCAGCTGTTACACACAGGCCCAGAGGAGAAACAAAAGCTATCAATAAGCAGCTACTAAGTCTTCCACTGATGTCTCTGCAATCTCTGCTTATGTTCCCATTCCGCAGGGTCTGTAAACACATGCACAGATTCAACCAGAAGAAAAAATGAGCCGCTCTGTGGGATTATTCAGATGCCAGCTTGGTGCCCTGGAGGAGCTGAGGCAATATTCACTCAGCATTGACTGATGAGAGAAAGAAGAGGCAGAAGGATGGAAGAAGACCAAGAAGGGAAGAGCTAGAAGTCATCTTCAAACTCCTATAAATCCCATGGAAAAGCTGCATGCCTTGCCCTGAAAAACATAATAAAACATTGAGGATGTTGCTTTCTAATGCTCCTGTTTTTCTCACAACTCTTAAAACTTCAGTACCAGTATCTAAACATAGGAATTTAGGCCTCTTGCTACAAACATAGAACAAACTAAGACTGAATACATCAGTAAAGAAGAGATTCAGATTAATTTGAATTGAGTGCTATTTTTTCTGACATTTCCTCAGTGAAAGTGATAGGCCTCATACAAATGATCCATCCACCCAAAAGCTGTTTGAACCAATATGTTTTTACAACTAACAGTTCAATAAAACTACCTGGGGATGTGAGGTTTTCAGGTTAACAGCAGTCCTTAAGAAAGAAATTTTCCTCATCCTGAGAAATTAGTTCTTCTAGAAATTACCGAATCCTTCACTATTTTTCTAAAGCCATTCAATGCTGTAAGCGCCAGCAATGGATTAGGGCCATGAACGGCCATACAAATAGCTGGAAATATCACCTTAAAATTGTGTCTGTCTGCCAGAAATCCTGCTATCTGGCACCACTCAGCTGAGATCGTCTTTTGCCTTGAGGGTTACTCTGGTTTTGTACAGCTGCACAGGTACCGAGCATTTTCCCATAGATACAAAGCAGTATTTTCCCTGCCTTTTTTGATCTTGTTTTACTATTGACCCTGATAAGCCCGAAAAACAAAGGTCACACATTGCTCCAAATGCAGCAAGCTATGCAGAGGTCACCAAAAATCCTACAAAGTTCTACCAAGCTCCTTGTGGGGTCTTTTTTGTGCTCCCCCCACCCCAGTAAGATTCCCTTTCCTTAAGGATTCTTGTTTCTCACATCCTCACATCCCACCAGTCCTGTCTACTTTCACAGAGCTGTTTTTGCCCAACTACTGAATCTCCACTCTCAAGTGGACACTCCCGCTGTCTGTCAACCAAGTCAAAACAGCAATGATTTTTCTGCCTTGAGCACACAGAATTTTAAAGAAATTCTCCAAAGTAATGGACTAAGCCAGAACTTAAAGTAATGCCTCCAGGAGTGTGAAGCCTGTGGACCAACATAGTCCTTCACACACTGTCACCAGAGCCAGGCAATTGACACATTGGTTGCTGTCTGAGGACCCTTCATAACCGACATGCAACTCCCTGCAACTGTGTTTTCACCCAACCTGAAAGATACAGATTTGTATATTTTTTTTCTACAGCATAACATTTTAGTTGCCTCCATAAGTTCTTGAAGTGCATAGACAAGGGTGCAAGGTAGCCAGCACTTTGGCATCATTCTACTTATTCTTGGAGAACAGTCTGTCTTTCAACAAAATAAACTGAAGGAGGTATGTATCTCATAACAGCCAAACGAAAAAGCCAACCAGTGTAAAAAAAAAAAATCATTAAAGTAATCTTCAGCTTTGCTGAAGTCTTTCATACAGCTTGCTGTAGACAACACTATTCCAGGGAGCTTGCTTTATGTCACTAACCACTCTAAACACATACATGGACAACACATGTTGAACAAAATAGTCCATATGGCATCCCTTATACTCAAACGGAGAGGGCTTTGCAGAAACATGCTCCAAGGCAGCAAGCTGGTTGCTGGGCAGGTCCATTGCTGACCTCTGATGGTCAGAGCCAGACCTACATGGCCAGGGACAGTCTCCAGAACAAAGTGGAAGGATCTCCCACCCTGTGTTTGTCACTCCTGGAGATAAGAACAAGCAGCTCTGGAGCTGTTTATCTCAGTTTGCCTAGTTATCAGTGATGAGTTTGGGGTGAAAAAAACAACTTGGAGAAAACTCTGCTTTAACCCAACTGTCTGTCCTTTGCAGAGACCAGTTCGAACTAAGTCTTGGATCACAAGGCAGGGAGGAGTTGCAAGTCAGTGGCAAGACTGTCCTTGCAAATGGAACTGAGGGTCCCATGCTGTCCTCACACCTCACCTGACCACAGTGAATCTGTTCACAACACATCAGTGCCCAGTTATAGCATGTGGGGGGAACCTTAGTGCCCAGTCTTCTGTCAGCTACATCAAGTTCAACAATAACAGCACTGAAGCTGCTGAAGCCTCCTGTACCAGCGACTGCCTCAGGAACTCCAGTCCAGATACGAATGCTCAAACTGGGATCCAGCATGACTGATAACAAGACATGGCGATAATCAATGTTTCTTCACTCCAGAGCAACAAGCCAGAAGTCTTTGAACAGGAAATATGTCGCAGGGGGTAGGCACTGCAGAAGGGGTGAGGCATTTCAGACCAACCGGTCCCTCCCCACCCTGTTCCTCCCCCCTCCCCAAAAGTCATGGGAGCTAAAATAACATTTCTTTCAGCAAATGTCAGAAGAAGGAACTTTCATGACTCATCAGCTGTTGTTTTAGCCTGCAAGGGACTATAAATTACGCTAATTAGAACATGGTATTTTTCTTGCAGTTATAGAAAACACTGTCTCTTCCTGTGACATCTAAGAGCAGAGCCATCAAGCAGGAGCGTGCTCTGTACATGTTTTAACTAGAATCCACAATTCACTTGCATGAAAATCCTCCTAGCAGCAAATTGGTGAGAGTTGGCAGAATGCATCAAGAAAGCTGTGCTAAATTATGAGAGGAGCAAGAGTAAATTAGTGGCCAATCAAACCTGTTCAACCAGAAAGGGAGCCATTCCTTACTGTCAGGGATTACGGCACCAGTATCACTTTCACTCTGAGCAGGAAGAAGGTAATTTATGGGGTCTTCAGTCGCTCACGCCATCAGTCCATGCAGATAAGAAGTTCAGCATTTGTGACTGTGATTTCTGGGAGCAGCTTGTTTGCATTTAGCCACATGCACAGTCTTACACAAGCCAAACTGAAAAGGCTGGCTATAAGCTGTCACTTCATTTTTCAAGCCTGAATTATCCTAGCGAAGTAAAAGCAGAGATTTATTCAGAGCCCAACATCCTAAATCTGGCCATTACAACAGGCTCCTGCAGAGCCATTGCCCTCACTCACCTTCCAGCAAGTCCCCTTCAGGGAGAGATACAGAAAGGGTTTTTTTCTGCCGCGCGCTTAGAGCATGGCAGTGCACTATGGAGCCCTAGCCTATACATCCCCCAAGGTGGGCATGTATGTGAACAATGCTCCCATAGAAGAACTGTGCTGATGAGGAGGGAGCTGCCCTAAAGCAGAGCTGCTTCTTGCAGTGCCCTATTCATCACAACAAAGTTTGTGGGCTTTGGCTGATATCCCCTTTCCAAGAAGGGAGAGAATCGCCTGACCTGTGAAGGCTGATGGGACTCAGTTGCCCACCAATGGTGCAGCTGAGCCCAGGGCTGTGGGACAGGCTGGAGGTGGATCTGAAACAAGGAGGGGGGCCACTAGCCTTGGCCAACAGGTTATCAGCTACATCTAGTCACACATCTTTTCTCAGAAAGCTGTGTTTTACTCCTGGAGAGACAGCCACCTTCCTCAGAACAGGAGTCCCTAGTGTTTCACAATATTTTAAAGAGTTTATTAAGTTCAACACTGGTTATTTTTTATTTTAATAAAAATCTCTAGTGACACTGTCTAGAAGCCATAGAAAATGTACATTTTCTACCACCACTAGACTTCTCAACGATGTGAAAGAGCTCGAAAACATAAAACTTTGTTTTGCTAATATAGGAATACAGTCTTGGTTGCAAAGCCACCACACAAACCAGAGCCTGAGGTAGGTCCCTGCCTCCATCCAGAAACTCCTGACACAAACGACAGCAACCTTGTCCGCTTGTGCTTTGCACAGAGGTTGCAGTCTGGGGGATGGAGGGAAGGAGTGAAGGGCAGAGCCCTCAGTTTAATGCTGTGCTGAGAAATAAAAGCCTTTGGCACCAGCAAAACCCCAAGGAGCATTTGCCCAGATGTTTGGAGCAGGGGTCCTTCTAACTGCTCCTTGCAAGCCCCCACCACTGCAGCCAAAAGCAGCTGGAGAGCGAGTGCTCCAGGGCAGCTGTTACAGCAGCCCCCCTCCCACCCTGAGTGGGGGGCACAGGGATGGCCCCAACTGCCTGCAGATGCCTCCCCCAGGGACAGACCCCCCAGGCACTGGCTCCCTGCCCCACACCGGCAGGGATGCGCTGAGCCCCTCATCTGCAGCCCACCTCCCCAGGGGAGGAACAGCCACCTTCCCTTCGCCCTTCCCGCCAAAGGGAGCAACTCGAGGAGCTCAGCAGAGTCTGGAGGACATCTGGCCACTCAGATTTCCAGACAATGACTCATGCACACATCCTGGGACAGCAGAAAGAAGGAATATTACCAAAGGTCCCACTTTCTCTTGATTGTGCAAGATTTAATTGGCACCTGAGCCTCTTTTAGACCAGTTAAGCAAGGGGCTCCTTTGGGTATTACATTTACACACCCCACCCCCACCCCCCCAGAAACAGTCCCTCTGGCCAGGCAGCAATGCACCAGCAAGGGGAACCAGACAAGGGTCCACAGGGGGATTTGAATATGCAGCTCCACAGTCCAGGGAATTACCAAAGGAGCAACAATGTAAGTTAGAAAATTAATTCCTTAAACAGAGGGAAGAATTCAGAAAGTTTGCTTCTGGTGTTTGCCATGAACTACAGCCCAGGTGCAACACAGGCAAATCTCCTGAGCAGAAGTCACCAGCACCTCTGGCCCAGGTTTGCAGAGATCAGGTTCTTGCCCTTCACACTTTACTAACACCGCACAGTTGCCCATAAGCTATCAAAGTTTGAAGAGCCCTAATCTAGAATAACACTTCTCAGCCAGAGAGCTGTGAAAGGCAATTAGGACACTGCTAGGTGCTGGAAATATCATTCCTTTAAGTACAGAAAATTTTGCTATTCCACTGCTGGCCAAGATCTACATCATCTTTTTGAAACATGTACAAGTGTAAATGGGCCCAGAATTTTCTCACTGAGGTTTTTTAACTCTTAATTTCACAGTAAACAGAATGAAAATAGAGAGGAAAAATCTTTGGCCGCTGTTAAGGCATCATTGCCCCAAAGAGATCTATGTTACTCTGGAAGGTCTCTATGCAATGTCCACACCATAGCAGGAGGCACAGCCAGGTAAAACTACCTAAAACCCATGGCACATTTGTCCCGTCTTCAGAGCTGCTGCTCCTCAGACTTGGAGATTTTCAGCAACTGCCAGCAGTGCCTCTCTGCTCCCACAGGCTTTACCCAAAAAGGACGGAGCCCATACATCCTCTTGCTGCCCCCCCAATCCCACCCTGCTCCGACAAGGGAGCACAGGTCTCCTCTGCATGCAGCTTGCTCAGTAAAACAGACAGCATATGGCATCCCAGGAGCAGCCTTATGATCTCATCTTGTCTGACTGCTATTTTTACAGCTTGTTATTAATAAGAATAAACTAGGCATTTGAGGTGGTGTCATGCTGGATATTCACACACTTACAGCTCGGATGGTGCTTTATCAGGATTACAGATTGCCAGGCAGAGGAGCAGACAGAGGGGAGCCACACACAGCTGCATGCAGGCTCTACTCCTTATTCCCAGCTACAAGCAGGAGATAGGGGAGACAGGAGAACAGAGCAACAGGTCTGTCCTCAAGTTGAAGAAAGTGACCTATTAGCAAAACCACAGCACTACTCCTACCTTGGTGAACTGATGGAGGATGAACCATGATTTGCAACTCCCACCAGGCTCAGCAAAACAAAGCTCTTCTAAAAGCCTGGGTGGGTATATGTACTCTCTGAACAGGGGTGTCAGCTCAACAGCTGAAATCCGTAACTTTCATTATTTCCACCCACCTTGCCAGCTATCACCTTCCCACCAGTTAGCAGAGAGGAGCTAAATTTAGGACATCTGTGGCTAGGCTCACCCATGACTTTGCTTTCATCCTCCTCAGACCTCTACAGTTGTCGCTCTCTTCAGGTCCTCTCCACCAGTAAAACCCAAAGCCAGCAGGGCTCATGTGGCAACTAGTGCAAGCTTCAAGCTTCACAGTGTGGTTGGGGCAGAAGTCTGCTCCTGAGACCCAAGAGCAGGTCTGATCCACTGTTTCATGGGCTGAATAGACACATGCTATAAAGAATGTGAAGACATCATGGACTTGTACCACAGATGCCCAACAGTGGCTGCATCCATGCCACTAGCCAGGGTGTTGTCTAGAAGGGTTCCCTCAGTCTATGAGAGCATCAAGGTCAGATCATTAGAGGAGTTCAAAGTCCACATTTCAGCCATCAGGTTCTTTCAGCTTGGATGGACCCCAAAGTCCCTGGGGGCACTGCAGCCCTACCTTGACTGGTTTTCCCATTATACCTCTTCCTGCAGAGTCTGCCCCAAGAGATGCTGCAATAAGTTCCCTTTACCAGCAGGCAAAACCAGTCGCCTTGCTGACCTCATGACCTGCTGTCATTACAGGGGTCAGCCCTGCTGACATCATGTACTTGAGTGTTTTGACCTACAGATACGGCGAACAAAATCTCTTCGAAGTCAGCAACATCCAGAGGAGGAACAAAAGGGGAAAAGTGCCCTCCAACACATGCAAAGCAACACACAAGTCAATGAGGCAGCAGCTTCTGGCAGCCCAACAAGCGTGGAGGGTGCACGCACACCGTTAAGACATTGGGGTGGCTTTCATGCAGATAAGCAAACCCCTCCAGTCACTCAGCCTGCAGACCACCCGTGGCTGAGGAAATGCTTGTATACGTTCTTCGTACGACCTTGGCAGAAACAGGAAGCTGGGGACAGAGTTATGAGGAAGGAGAAGAAATGCTACTCACAGATGGCAACCAGAAATAAGTGTCCAAGAGATGGGAAAGCATTCCTCTGACCTAACTGCAAAAGGATGGGGAAAGAAAAAATGCAGAAATCAGTCAGGGAAGGCAAAGTGTAAGAATAAGGCAACGGGAGGAGGAACAGGAAGAAGGTTTTAAGGTTATACATAAAGAGGAACAAGGCTGGCTGAGAAAGGCAGTGGGAATCAGCTGTTCCAAGCAGCCTAAAAATACTGTCCAGCTGCGCGCAGCCACGGGGCCAGAGGCCAAGGCTGGGTGCCTGGCTGAGGGAGGAGGGAGAGATGTGGCTGGAGGGAGAGAGGAGGAGCGGAGAGGGCTGCCAACGCCTACGAGACCTTTACAGACCTCCAAAAACAGCCCAGGCTCCGGCTGTTCGCTGGGCTCAGCCCGACACACTGATGCCCAGGGTTGCTCCTGCAAAGCCAAGCACCTGAGCGCGGTGGAGGTGGGTGAACCCCCTGCTCCTGGAAGACGAACGTGCGGCGCAGTGGCCGAGAGCACACGTGTGTGTGTTGAAACCCCGTCAGTGCTCCCGCGTGGGCGGTTAACGGAGCGGTCCCTCCCTCCGCTGGCTGCCCTGGAACCAGCAGTGGAGGCTGGAAGGGCCTCTCGTCTTTAACGCCTCTCGCTGACCTTTACACAGGGCCGTGTGTGCCGCTGATTTATTTTACCCCACCGGGGACGCCGCTGTAGCAATGCATTAAAACCCAGCAGCTTTCTGCTGCGTGCAAGATGCTCTGCAATTTGTTCTGACGATAAGGCAGGTTTCAGAGGGGGCCTGCATCGGTTTGGCTTGGGTTTTAATTAAAAAGGGTGATGTGGTTTTTAAACAGGCTCAGGGTTGCCTCTTTGGCATGTCTGGCTGATCCTCCCCAACTCCTGCTGTCTTCCAGAGGAGCGGAGGGACGCCGGTGCCTTGCAGCACGGCCCTGCACAGCTGCTCAGCCCCGGCTTTCGAGGATTCATGTCCCCTACCTCTTCCCGCTGGTCAGTCGGGTGCCTCTGCGTCTTCTTCAGCTAATTCCCAGGCCTGAGAGCTGAATCCACCTCATGTGATAGCTTCATGCCCAGCCCATCCTCCTTCCAACTCCTCTGAGCGTGGCGAAGTTTGGGCTGGTTTCTCAAGGCAGCCATGAGTTGTCCATCCCCATCCCGGGCAGAGGGAAAGGAGGGGGAAACGGGGACTTGGCAAAACCATATTGTGCTCGTGGTGCTTCAGCCAGCTGGTAAGCCACCAGGGAAACTGAGGAGGGAGCAGGACACGAAGACCTCATGGCAAGAAGCTTCTGGATGAGTTATGGCTATAGGGGACAGCTGAGGGAGTTGGTGGGTGGGGAGAAGACAGTGTGGAGAAGAACAGGAATGATGAAAGGCTTGCCACAACTTGGTCCACAGGATAAGCCTATTCCAGCTACCTGGCCCTGAAGGAAGGAGCAAACCTCAGAGGTCCCACAGCACTTTCCTCCCTTCCATCTCCAGCACCTGCCCAGCCATCCAGGGCCCTGCTCTGGGGCAGAGAGCGGCTCCCTGCCTGCAGCTGGCTGCGCTCCCCGGAGGCCATCTCCTCCCCTCCCCAGCTTGGTTTTGGAAACAGAAAGGAGCGTCTTAACGCGCCATTGTTCAGTGGGTAATTGCTTCCTTTCTTTCCCTGGCTCCTGGTAAAGCCAGGGGCAATTCCTTCTAGCTGGAGGCAGCCTCCTCCAGGCTTCTACTTAAGTCCTTAAGAGAGACTTTCCAAAGAAATAATTGCTGCCTTTCTACTTTGCAGTCTTAACAAATATCTTTCGACTTCACTTCAATGCTTAGTGGGTTTTATTTAGGTGATGAAGGGATTGTCTTTTTTCATTTTAGCTCCTGCAGTCTTTTCTTTTTTCTGCCTTTCTGATTCTTTTTCCTCTTTCAGTCCCCAAAAAAGGACATATAGGTTTGTAAGGTCAATTCAGAACTATTCATAGGATTCAGTGTTGTGCAAATTTATAATTACTTCCAGCAGTAATGTTTAACTCTGAAAAACAAGGTGCTTTGGATCAAATGAAATAAGATATTTAAGTAAGCAATATTAGTTTATCCCCCAATATATCCCTGCTTAATGCAGGCTAAAATTTAAATCCTTGCTCTCGAAGGACAAAATTGTCCATCAAATTCTTTACTAAGCCTATAAACATCTCAGGAGGTGAGGACGTTTCATCAGCTCAAGACAGCCAGTGTATGATTGGGAAACTTCAGAGAAAAATGGATTTAATAAAGTAAATACGGTTTCAGTGGATGGTCTTACTATGGCAGCACTGACATAACCTTCTTTGTCATGCTTGAAAGAACTGTACATTTGTATTCAGTGAGGACTGCAGAAGTGAAGATTAAGGAATATGTAGCCCTTATCTACCTAGGAGGAGAAACCACAGGCAGTGAGTGAGCTATGAGGTAGGATTGGAGCCCATCCACCAAAGCCAACCAGAGGGGAGCTGAAGCCTCCTGTAAACCCAAGAAAATCCCTGCGTTAGCACATTATATCTTTAGTCTCCTAGGCAGAGTATATGTCCAATGTCTGGATTTTTCCTCAAGTATCTTCCTTAGTCCCCAGGAGGCCAGGACTTCTTGCTGCACACCACTGGATGATACTGTTCGTTACAGCTCCTGCTCTGCTGGTGGGCTGAAACCCAACTGGGTGAACCTGTGGGGTGCTCTGAAGAGAAACCATGGCTGAGTGACAGTTCCTCCCTGGTGAGAGAGTTGAGGAGGGAGAGATCCAATGTGGACTAAAACAAGAAGAAATTACAATGCAGACATACCGCGTCATTTTGCTGCACAGGGAGAGGCGCTTTTACCTGATATCTAAGTGCACAGTTTGGATGGCTCCTTCACCAGAGGAAAGAGGATGGAAATGGAAATGAAATTATCAGAAGGATGCTTAAAAGAATGACTGGTCTGACTGTCTCCAGGACGACTTCTTTTTAGGGTTATCCTGGCACAGGACAAATAAGGACACGCAGAGTGACATCTGACATTCCAGGTTTTTGGGAGACCCCAATATGACATAAAGGTGACAAAATTCTGAAGAAACATGTTCCATGCAGTGTAAGTAATTTAAAATCACAGATGCATTGAAAGGGAGAGAGACCTGATCCTCGACAACCATAGCAGTCTAGCAGACTGGTCGTATGTCCCATTTTTTTCCGAAGCAGTCCTGATCCTGCATGCTACATGCTGTCATGGCACAAGTACTGAACAAAAGCACCTGGGGCTTAGGAGCCCACGAGTTGGCTAAATCCAACATGAAAAACAGGAAAAAAATCATGAGGATTCCCCAGAGAGTTCAAGCAAACATCTGAACCCTTTGTAGCCAATACACAGGTTCAGAGTCAAGCAAATATTTCCCAACACCTCAGTCTGTCACTTTGGTTTTGACTCCTTATCGGCTGTGGGTTGGCCACGTTGCATTCCTTCTGCTCTCCAAAGGGCCAGGAATAAATCACACACGAATGGTTTGAATGCCTGAGACTTAAGATCTTGCTTAAAGTTAAGCATATGGTTAAGTGATTTGCTGGTGAATTTAAGCTCTGGAGCATTTCTCTGAATTAAGCCTAATGGGTTTGTCCCAGTGGAATAGCCAAATTTGTAGTAAAGCTAAAAAAACCCAAAAAAACTTCTTCAATAAACCACATTATTTCAGAAGTTCAGAGAGGTATTATTTTTTTATGCTTCAGGTATAGTTTTGCAGGGAGGGTGGTCTTCTTTTATCAAGTAAACTCATCTTTGTTCCATGTAGGGACAATTTATACCTGTGAATTGCACCAGCTCTTTCTTTCTTCTCTCTCCAACACACAACCATAGATAAGCGTTCCTCTGAGTGAATGCATTGGCAGAACAAAAGGTTGTTTTATACAATACATTTATTGTTCCTGTTGTAAAAAATAAATATTTTTTAAAAACATTAAAATTGAGCCAAGGGGATGGGGGAGGGGGTGTAAAAGAAGGGATTTGTTTTCCTACCGTGACACCTTCTCAAATGAACATTATTGCTTAAACAAAGACACATCAGAAGACACTTTTAATTAAATTGATTTATGGAAGAATTCAATGGATTTCTGCCAGTTTACACCAGCAGAAAATTTGACCCTAGGTGATTCTGTGTGTGGGAGATCTTTGTACTTCTGAGTTGGGGGCTTCAGGGAGACATTTGAGTTTTAGATAGTCAATCTCTATTTGTGCTTATCATACAGCAAAACCTTGAGGTACTTTTACAGATTGATAATAGATTGTCCTTGTTTAAGACTATTCTTTCTGTAAATAACAAGAACATGAAAAAAACCCCAAAACTTGTATATTTTTGGTTGTTATGTGCATATTGTGGGGGCTGAGGGTGGGGAAGTGTACCACCAGCCTGGAAACTTTTCTTATTGTGAATAATGTTGACAAGAGGCCAGTCTGGAGAAGCACATGAAAGCTTTGCATGGGAATACCTCTGCACGCCTTGTCTTAGAAAATCACATTCAGCCTTTGGATGTTTTCCTTTGGCTGAGCATCTCTTCACATCTGGCAGCTTCTCTCACCCAGCCCTCTCCCCAGGACCCTCCTGCTTTTTCAAAAGAATAAGGACATACAATCCTCAGCAACCCCTCCCTCCTCCCTGCTTCAAGCCACTTTAGAAACCTCTGCCAAGAGCCTGTGTCTCTGGTACCGCAGGCGGCTAACAACAGACTGCGGGTGAGACCAGATGTCCCCTCATCTTTATCTGTACATCTGCAGGCTGGAAGTCATGGAAGCTCATCTTCTTTGTGTCACTGTGAGACAGATATTCATCTCAACCCAGACCCATGGGTTGAGAAAAATGACATGAAAATGCAATCTGCCAGAACTGACTGGACTGACTGGTTAAGTCAATGTAGAAATTGGAAGAGTAATTGCAGAAGTTCATCCTAGGTAGGCCAAAAGCCAGCTGATGTCTTGAGGAGTGGGTATTTTCCAGCAGTTGCATCCATTCCTGCTGGTAGTCCTGTCTAGCTTCTTCAGGAGGACATGAAATAACTCCCTGCTGCTCTCCATCCTGCGGCAGTCAGCTAAGAGCACAACACAGGTTTGAAGCAGGTACCTTAGTGCGTTTCACTTTCCAGATCTTCTCACGTATAGGATGCAGCTCATTATTTGTGCCGATATCTATGCCAGTTACTGTAAAGGAAGTTTTTTAAATGGCCTGTTAAAAGATTTAGGCTAAGGTTATGTCTTTCCTTCCACAACCATATAGAAAGTTTGGTCACATAGTGTCTCAGCACGAGAAATACTCCTCACAGTATTCTTCCCTCTTAAGATCTTACTTTGATAGGAGATAGTAAAGTCACTGCGAAAAAAATGCTTTAAACCAACAGCATCTTCTTCAGGCAGATAAAGTGCCTTTAAGTTTGCTGGAGATTTACATACCTACTTATTACTACCAGTTACACAAACCAGTCTTCCACTAACAGGAGCCCACCCATTGTTCCAGGCACCTTTTGACCGTGTTAAAATTGACAAGCCAACACCCATGCCTAGTATAACAGTGGGCTGCTCATATGCTCATACAGTAAAAAATTTGCAGGCTTTCTCCTTCTTACCAGCAGTCTCTTTTCTCCCCTCTCCTTAAATGTCTCTTCCCCTCGTGCCTGGGAAAAAAGCTGGGTCTGTGCATCACAAATATTGTTCCAGCAAAACATCCAAGCAGTCCATGGGAAGAGGCCCAGGAGTCTCTTCTCTTTGCTGCAGCCAGGGTCTCATTAAATGTTGGAAGAGAAGACTTGAAAACCTTACTCTGTTGGTATACGTGATTTGTGTATCACAAAGCAGAGAGAGACACAGTCTCCAGGGTTGTCACAAAATCCCAGGACCTCCTCTGCACCTTCTATTGGCACCAGCCAAAATGTGCATGCATCAGCCCAGGAGGAAGAAGACAACACCGAGTAAAGTCTCTCTCTGCAAATGAAGGTCTCTCTCTTCTCTGTTGGTGTTTCTTCACTCCATTGTCCAGTTAATGGTGTCTCGTCCACACAAAGAGGCAGCTTTGCTGTTTTCTTGGAGTCTTTCCCAGCACATTGGCTGCAATTCTCTGCTCTGTTTTTGTTCCCTTGTTTTGAACCGATGACGAACCATGCCCCCCTGGTCTTCATCAGATACAACTTCTGTTGCCCTGTTTCATGGGGGTCTGAACCACATGGTCCTTTGCCTCACCGGAGTTAAAAAACTTTATGACTTGGATCAGTTCCACCCACTATCCCATGACTGATAGAAACAGGGAACACATTCACTTTCCTGATTTTTAGGCTTCTACTGCATGTCCGCCTCATTCACCTTCCTTACATTCAATTGAGTTTCCTCCCTGCATGCCACAAATTTTAGCGACATGATGACAGAAGACATACACGCAAAAATACAGAAATAATCTTTTGATCCTGAGGCTTTCAGAAATATGCATGTGCAGAAGCGAGGAGAAAACATTTCTTCTTTCCTGTCTTCTCTGGAGCTGAAAGCAAAGACTTTGTCCATGGAGGAAGCGCACGCACCATGATTCTAATATCCCACTGTTGTCATGCCGTGGGGAAGCAGTAGATTTGAAGTATTCTTTTTTCTTTTTTCGGAATACTTTGTTGAGCCCCCTGTCTCTAGACACTCACCTGCAGCTGGCAATAAGCTGAAAGCAGACCTGCGTAGGCAATCTCAGCAATATTTGCCTTGCAAGCACAGTCGAGTTTCGGGACCAATTTCCAGCTCTCTCACTCAACTGTTCCTCTTTCCACATGACTGGATGTTGCCTCTCAGAAGTGAGCCATTATAGAGGCATTTTACATTTTTGGGGGCAGATACAGCTTTTCATTACGTGTGCGTAAAACGTTTAGCACAATGAGCTGTGATCCCTGTGGGTTGGCTGCGGGCTGCCCTCCAAAGCAAACATATCACACCACCACACATCCCTCCAACTCACATAAGAACCTGTGAATTTCTTTGGCACCAGAAGGTACCATGTTGAAGTGCAAAGCTCCAGTGTTTTAAAATGCCCCTGAATTTGGCCATGCATCCTCACAAGACCTCCACACATACACACTTCAAGTTACACAGCTTGATCAGAGTCATATACAGTGAGGAAGAAAAGGAAACGTGAGGAAGAAAAGGAAATATGTCAGGGAGAAAAGTATAACTGTGTTCAGGACATTTATGTATATTTTATTTGTACATACAGATATATGGGGTATGCAGCAGCCAAAGGACTGTTCTGCCTAGGCAAAGACCTTCGCTGGCCAGAGCCCAGCTGCCTTTGTAGATGTCCATGCAAGGCTGTATGTGCAGGGATGGGGGTTTGGTAGATGGTTTCTTCTCCTGGTCAAGCTTGGAGGGGTCAGTGAAGAGTGGAGAACACATCCCCCTAGATAAGGCACTGTATGAAGCTCTGAGGAGATCCCAGCCTGTTGTCCAGTGCCACTACTTGCATGGTCCTTCCTAAACTACCTGCTGAGCATACTCTGCTACCTGGCATGCCCCTAAGAAAATGGCATTTTGAGTTGTTTCCATCCCAGGGAAGTTCAGTGCTGAGCAGTGCCAGCATTGTCTTCAAGACTGTTCATCCTCCGCCCCAGACACTGCTCTATTTCCACAGTTGTTCCTAAAGGATGATGTTTAAAGAGGATTTAGAGGTGATTTTTACTGAAGATGATACCCAAAATGAGTGAGGCATTTCTTTTGGTGAACGAAGTCAGGTTTAAATTATCCAGAGAAAACTTATAAATGCCATTCTTATCAAGTGCTTAAGGATCACATCTCTCCTGACAATAAGATTCAGCCTTAAACTGAGCCTTACAAATTGTTTAGTCATTTTCCTTTTTTTTTATAAAAGCACAGTAAGTAACTTAGGTTTTTACAGCTGACTACTATAAAAGTTTTAAAACAAAAAGGTTTTTTTGAAATGAAGCATCAGAACATCAAACTCCAAACGGACTGAAATAGCGAGTTATGCAACGATGCTGGAACCTCTTTCCACTCTTTCTGCTAAATAAGCGTTCAATGAAATGAGCACAGTCCTGCAGTGCACTGAGCCTGGGACAGAGCTGCATCCTCCCACCAGAGCTTTGCCAGGGGACAGTTCTGTCACGGTGTTTCAATCATCTTCGCTTGCCAGTAACACCACTGTAATTGTCTTTCACATTTACATGCACAGGCCCTTCGTCTCCCAGGACCCGAGAGTATTTCTGAGACTGGAAATAAAGAGATAAGCTCACCCTCCCCCGTTGAAAGCAGCCCTCTCTGCCCTGGATTTCTGCAGCTCATTAAAAGCTGTCAGCACTGCACAGCCCTCCCGGCGGGGCACCGGGGATGGAGGGCAATGAGAAGCTGAGACCACAGATAGCATTTGCGGAGGAAGGGTGTAGTAGCCAGTGCAGATGCTATGCAATCTCAGAGAAAGCAGAATCATTAAAGCAGAAGCAGAACTAAACAAGACCTCAACTTAAAAAACAAGCTGGAGGTTAAAAAAGAGTTAAAGAGTATGAACTTTCATTTGGAGCAAATGATGTTCTTGGAATATATGAAACATCTATTACCAGACATCAATTTCTACCATATGGGATATGTATTACTTTCCCTTCTGAACACACTTGCAGTTGCAGGCTCATACCTCACGTTCAGCTGTTGCATTGTGACAGAAAAGTCCACTTTGATGAAATGTGTCAGTCTGGCAAGTTGAAGGTGTTCAGATGGTGCTATGGAAGTTCACTGAGACTCTGTTCCTTTTCAGCCTGTGTCTAAGTACTACAACACGCAGCCTGCAGTATGCATTTCGGCGAAGCTACTGAAGGTGAAGGGTTCTGGAGCAGAGGCTCGCGCCGAGGGACCCTTTCTCCGGTGGCAAAACCGCAGCGGCGAGGCGGCAAAAAGCGCC
>Ga0065711_1005415_pt1 | contig 31067 bp, 23 predicted proteins | sample Hoacrofraction12_FD_59098 | JGI IMG/M metagenome (GOLD analysis project Ga0065711, IMG submission 59098) | Hoatzin crop microbial communities from Cojedes, Venezuela - Epithelial fraction 12 v2 (version 2) | ecosystem: Host-associated > Birds > Digestive system > Esophagus > Crop | place... | reverse complement strand
TTTTGCTTCTTTTTTTTTTTTTTAACCTTGCCACTGTCACATTCTTCCTCAAACAAAACCATAGAAGTTCTGTTTAAAGCTTTGAAAACTTCTAGGTTGTTCTTCCTAGTGAGGTGAATTTTACGCTAGGCAGGCATCAACTACTTGGACACCATGTGGGTACCCGGTCAGAACTGCTTCAAATACTTCCATAATGGGAGTAAAAAAAAAACCAAAACAAAACACAAACCTCTGTTGGATTTTATCAGTGTGTGGTGCCCCTTCTGACATCATGCTGTTGTGCTGTAATGTTGTCTTTGCTGTGTCTGCCAGCAGAGCTCTGGGCTTAAACAATGGTCAGCAAATCCCTCTTCTAAAGCTGGATTAACTGTACTTTCCTTCAATGGAAACTGCTATTTGGGTAAGAGAGAGGAATCCAAAATTTTTACTTTCCCCTCAAGATAGGCAAGGAAAGGAAGCTGAGCTGCCTTGCTATAGAGACACTCAGCAAAGTGCTAGGTGAAAAAGGAAAATGTATGAACTGAACTATGTTCAAGGCCACCTGAAATGTCCCAGGTCTGCCCTCATCAAGGTGTGTATGTGATGGGAATGCAGAACTGAGCCTGGCCTGGAAGTGGGCAAAGAGAAAATGGTCTCAGACACAGGCCTTCTAGCAACAGGTGAGCAAGGTGTTAAAGAGTCTTAAAGGCTATGCTACAGAATTCACTAATTTTAACCCTGAATAAACAATCAGATGCTCATGGGTTCTTAAAATACAGAAATAAGAATTGAAGTGCAGCTGTTTGATGCACATCCATTCAGTATCCTCTTATAACTTCTGTCCTCTGCCAGAGATTTTTATACGGTAGGATTAAAATTGTAAAAGTTAGTACTGTCATCTTTTTGGTTGTGTCTCTTGTAGTAATGAGGTTGCAGAAAGATCTCTGCCTTCCACTGAAGGCCTTCTGTAGGCCATGAAATGTGGAGTTAGACGCCCATCCATGGATGTGAAGGAACCCAGATCTGTATGTTACTCAGTCCTGGACCAAAAGAGTGATTACTCTTTCCAGAGGATCCTGATTCTGAACTGAACAGTCTGCTACTGTAAAGCGTGCCAAATATTTTGTGAGTTCTGGGTTTCCTAAACCTGTTGGTGCTATTTTTCTTGTGGTATAGAACAGCTAAATAGATACTTGGCCGTGGTTAGCTATGCTACCCTGTGTTACAGGTACATGCAGAACTGCAGGATGGTGCAAGCAAACTGATGGCTGTGAATTTAATACTACTTTAAAGCGTAATGGTAAGAATGGTTAGGATGACGGGGAAAAGATGCAACTAACAGTGGTGTGGAGTGGAAGAGTCGCTTATATAGTCAGTTGTTGGTACCTGCAAAGAAAGAAAAAGTGGAAAGGCAGCATGATGTTGACCACAGATGCCAGGATCTTTGGCAGTTGTTCATGCAGTATTCTTGGTCAACATTCATTTGAGGAAACTTCATCTGCATTAGGGGACTGTGAGATAATCCTGCTGTTGCTACAAAGCTGCCAGGGCCTGGTAGAGCTGATGGACCTTAAAGAGCAGGGACATGTTCATCTCAACATAAGAAAGAAACTTCTTGCAGTAAGAACAATCATTCGCTGGTACTGCCTCCCCAGGGATGTGGTAGAGTCCCCATTGCTGCAGGTTTTCAAGATGCGACTGGACAGGGTGGTAGATAATCTCATCTACGCTCCTTTTCGCACAAAAGGTTGGACCAGGTGGTCTTTCAAGCTTCCTTCCATCCCGGGCTGTTACATGATTCCATATTGAAGCAACAGCCTGTAGAAGGTTGAGTTGCTACAAAATAGTGGTAAGAGCTTCTATCTGTCATTGTTTTTTACTGAGAATAAATGGGTATCTCTCCTTTTGGAATGAAGCATAGCATCAGGATTTAAACAGTGTTTTCACTCTCCCCTAGAAATCTGCTGTCCCTAAGAAAACAAAGGCTACAGAGTTCAGTTTGGTAATTACTATGTCTACTTAAGCTTCCTTTGTAATGTCAATGTTTCTGTGAACCTGTGGCAAATACAGGGCTATTATGTAATGGCTCTGAGGGTTGCAAGTGACCTCATCAGCAAAACGGAGCTTTGTATATTAGGTTTTTCATTATGGGCTATTTTATTTGGCCTAATGGGGGGAGGAGGGAGCAGAGTAATAACTCATGGTTTAAGCAACCCGGCCCACCCCCCCAAAAAAAAGATGTGCAGAAACAACAGGATGATTATTGACTTTTGCTTTTCAGCCAGGAATGACGTAACTGTTTTTCCAACTTTAGACATAAAATTACAAAGATCCTAACTATCTTTTCTAGGGGGAGGAACAACCCCACCCTCCCTCAGGAGGTGTTTCATTTGTCAGATAAACATGAAGATGGGGAGCGTATTTGGAAGGAATCTGAAGAAACTGAGCATACCATGCTAAATTTAAGGTGATGGCAGATGTTAAATATGAGGCCTGTGTTTAGACTGACTTCCTGTTTTTAAAATCTGGAGGCTGTTTGTATAACGTTGTGTTATGAAAACTGGTTGTTGGACCCTGCTTCTGTCGCATCTGGAGGGAAGCAAACTACAGACAGTGAAGATGATTTTTTTCTTTTTTGGTTGCTTGTACCCATGGGCAAGTGAGAGTGTAGTAAACTTGTGTGGTGGTCACATGAGGTATCAAGAGAGGACGGGGAAGTTGAATGATGTCAGCTCAGTACCTGGTGATAACCTCTGTTTTAACTTTTGTGTATTGTTTTGTATGTATTGCATTGTTAAAATATGTCAGGTTTTTGCCTCTGGCATAAGTGAAATGATTTTTGAATATAGAGGGTTGGTAAAAAGTCCAAGCCTGCAATGTGATGACAAATGTTTTTCCTAAAACTTTTCATGGCTCAGCCCAGAGGTACCTCACATTGTTCCTGCTCCAGAAGAATGTGCAGAAGTGTAAGTAGATATGTCTGCTTTGATTGTTGGTCCAGTTGCCTGAACAGCGAGTGCTGACTTCCGTCCTGTTCCTGGACCCCTGACTAACTGGGATTGAAACATGACACTGGAGGTTTATGTTCCACCCTAATGCGTGCTTGGTTAGTCTTCTGTCTCACTCTCCCTATGTTCAATGAGAGCTCAACGTTAGAGTACTTCTTCCACTGAGGCTTCTCACACCAAATGCACTATTTCCGCTTGTCTTTTGAGAGAGCTGGAGAGAGCACGCTTCTCGTCTTTATCCTTCCTGGCCCTCTACTGTTACAGATACAGTTACAGGGCAGTGTTACTGGAGCTTTGAGCTCTGGGAAATAATCATGGGACACCAAAGGTGAAATACTATCCACACTGAAATCACTGAGAAAATTTCTGCTGTCTGCAAGGGGTCCCACGTTTTGTTCAGTTTTTTTTACTGGATAAAGATTAGTCATCCAGGATTGATTCTTCTGATTTTGTTTATAACTTGAAATTAGCGTGCTCTCCAAAAATAATGTGCTCTACCTGACCAAGTGTAAGACTAGGGTAAATTGTGGTTGATAAAATGCAGCATTATAATGACTAGAAAGTTAGTTACCCTAAAAGTCACAAATCACAAAGCATGAGGCTCACAAAGGTCATAATTTGAACCAGTTAGGCAAAGTATGCTTACGTAATGGTACTACAGATATAGGCTAGTGCTTATGAGAGAGTGTTGGTATCTGGGTCGTAATGTATCCTTCAGCTTCCAACAGTTTCTGTAGCGTGGTAAAAACACAAACCAGAGATGATTGAACATAGCATATTTACTGAGGTGGGAAGAACAGATTTAGTACATGTGTGTGTATATGTATATAAAGTGATGTTAGTTGCAGCTTTTCAGGATACCTGTGTTTGACAATACGGCAGATGAAGTTGCTGTTTGCAGACTGGGACAGCTACACTGATGCTTTCTCTGCTGTTGCAGAGCTGTACCTCCATGCTGTCGTTCAGCAGCTAAAATAGTTTGCTTTTACTTTATTCCCCAACTCTCTCATTTGTGCTTATCCAGAAATAAACTATTAAATACATTCCCCTAGTCTAAGTTGGTTGCCTTGATGTTTGATCCTTTCCTGTTGGTGAAGCTACCCTAAGACATGATGGAGCCTGAGCAATATAGAGCCAGTCACTAGCACTTTCGTATTTGTCTTTTTCTGGGGATAGTGAGGATGATGAATCATCATCTTGCTGTACTCCAACAGGAAGGAAGGGCTGTTGGAGCTTAAAGTAGCTGGGACAAATGTTTTGGGGTCCTGTTGAGGATAGTGCTAGAAAAATTGCTTTGGAAAAGGTGATGTAAACAGCAGCTACCTTGGATACAATATACAGCTAGTTCTGCCTTTTGAAATAGTGGTAGGCAACAGAAGAAGGTGATTTGTCCTGAATTTACTGTGCTGCCAGTTTGAAGAAACCTGTTTGATTTTTGGGGAGGTTTGTGGTTCTTCTGAATTTCCTTGTGTTTAGTAGTCAGATATATTGCATAGACGATGCATTGCTTTTCCTTAGAGATGTCTGTACTGCTTTTTTTGCCTTCTGACTCTACATCACCTACTTACTGTCTTTTGGAGTCAGCCTTTGCCCTGGCCATGCCTGGTAAATCCTTTGAGGATGTGACCACTCTGCCCTCTTTCATTTGCTTTTCCTTCTTTCTGTTCATTATTCACCTTGTATTCTTCCTGCCTCTATCCTTTTGTTACACCAGATTCTGGCCGCGTTCTCTAACGTATACAGTAATACCTTGAGATGTATGTTTTCTACTAAACCTTTTAAATATAACTTGTAGCTGAGATGGGGGAAAGAAAGGATTTTACACCCATGGCAGTCTGTGAAGGGAGATCTGGCAGCCAGTTTGATTGGCCCAATTCAGCAGCTTGTGGATGTGCTTGGAAAATAGTTTGTGGCAAGGCCTTGCAACCTGCCAGGTAGCAGTTGGGACCAGGCAGCAGAAGCTGGCGGAAACCTCCTCAGCCAGTTTTCTTGCAGAAGAAACTTATCATGGAATTCTTCCTCAAGGAAGAAGTGTGTCCTCTCTAAACTTAAATCTTAGCTAAACTTTCACAAGTGGATGCTGTTGCTGGAGGGAATTCTGCTATTGACAGAGTTGCAGAATAGTTACATGAAATTTAGCAGATACTGCTTTTCCCAATTAGAATGGAAAATAAGGAAATTAAGAGACTCCTTTCTTCCTTTTTATTTTTTTTTAGTTAGGTTGCAACAGCTCATGGTTCATCATGGATACATTAGATATGACAAATGAGATCAAAAAGTCTGCAAATAGTTCAGGATGTATATAACTACCACTTGGGGCAGGTATCCCTCTGTACTGCTCTACTTATGATCTACTGTTTAATCTGAGAGCTCTAGGACTGTTTGAATTGCAGAAAGAAGGGACCATGCAAAAAGAATCCAGTCACAGACTAGCCTGAGGGGGTTGTTGATTGATAGAATAATCATTTGTTTAACAGTGATATTGATTATATAGATTGTCAAGATAACATCAGACAGAAGTTCAGGCACGACCTTTTGCTTTGTGAGAGGTGGGCTACAGCCTGTTCTTTCTTAAGGCAAAGATTTATTAAGAGAGTTTGTGGGATGATATCCTAAATAGTTGCATTTGCACAGAAGTAAGAGTCAAGAGTTGTGCAGACTATTGTTCTGCAGCTGGGAGAGGGGAGAAAAGGGTTAGCAGCTCATTAAGCTAACTTTAAGGCTGGAAAAAAAAGGTTCTTACCAGATTATGTATTGGCATTTGGACTGCATTTTCTTTTGGTCAGTTTGTAGAGTTAAAAATCCTCTTCTCTTGCTTTCATAAATGTCAGTTATGCATAGGATAATGTCACTGTTTAATCCCTACAGATAAGTAAGAAAGGATGTCTTAATTTTTTTTTTTTTCTTTCACTGGAGTCTGAAATGTCTAAAGCAGTGCCATGTAAAAGGTTTGGATCTGAACAGTTCAGGGTCTGGAGAAGACCCCAGGTAACCCTCTGAAGTAGAGTCTTTCTGTCCCTTCTGTTGTGGTGTCTGAACTACGTGGAGCAGCAGCACTGTGTTGTAGGAGAAGACAGAGTTTGTAAAATGAAAAGGGTCTTCTGATACCTGTGATAACCTTGGATTTGATTGTGACCAGTGCGGAGTTATTTTTCAGCTGATTCCCGAATCTCTTTTTGGTAGGTTGCTATTTGCTGTTGCGTTCAAATAGCCACGTTCCAGGAAACTGTGCATAGTACTTGATCTCCTATTTCAACAGTGCAAGGGGGTGGTGGATGTTTTTCTTTACAGTAGAGTATGTGTTCATACATGTAGTGTGTACATGGAGAAAAATTCTGATGTCACTTTGTATTTAATGCATTTACCCTAAAATAGATGGATGTCTTCAAAATATCTTTTTTTCTTTGTTCCTTTACAGGTGTTACAAGCAGCACCGAATGCTCCTGTGGACGTAATCATTTTACATGTGCTGTCAGTGCTTTTGGGGAATGCACATGCATCCCTGCTCAGTGGCAGTGTGATGGAGACAATGACTGTGGGGACCACAGTGATGAAGATGGTTGCAGTAAGAATACTATTCCTGACTTGTGCTTGTGAAAACTAAATGTCTTAACTTTTTCTCTGCAGATGCTTCTCAGTTTTATAGGCACATCCTAGTTTTTGTTTGACTAATGTTTAAGACTGCAGATGACATACTTCTGACTGACTTCAGTACTTACAATCTAACAGCCAGTGTCCACTGACATAAAGTACACTGAAAGCCCAACTCTGCCTTTTGCAGCTGGTTTTAGATGGCTGTTGGATGTGAATGTTTTTTAGAGAGAAGTACCTCTTTTTTCCACACCCTTGCAAAAGCGCTGTGAATTAAATTATATGTTTATGCTATAAATATTAATGGAAAATAAATAAGCAGTGTGAAGAAATGTAGTGAGGGTTGTCTGCCCTCTTAAGTAACATTCTGGTTTCTGTTCTGGCTGCTGTTTGAAGGAAGGGAGAGGTAAGCACTGTAATCGACATTGGTTGGTCTTGGGATCTGCTGAGAGAAGTTACCTTGCAGCTACTGTGTATCTGCATGGTGTGAGCATCTGTGTAGCTGAGCCCAGCCAGGTGAGAACTGATAAGAAGTGTCACTCTCAGTGGGTTTAACACTGTATGGATGAATAGAGAAAACCTCTTTCCCTGGAGCCACAATTAAGTTGCTTTCTTACCTCATCTCTTTGGATTCCACAAACTCTGGTAGAATTGAAGGGTGGAAAAAAAGGTGCAGTTTCACGGAACTCCTTTCCTGAAAGTTTCCCTAGAGCTGAAGGTTTAAGGCTCCTGTCAATGAAAGTGATTGAGGAATTTATCTTCCTCTGTTGGATGTTTCTCTAGCCTTCCCTGGTTTCCACTGTTGACTGCTGTAAGGAAAGGAGCTTTCTTCATCTTTGAAATATTGTTTTGGATAATATCTTCTTCCTGAAGCGTGGGAGATTTCAACCCAGCTTTGTGAAAATTTGTTTCCTCCTTACTACTTGTTTCTTACAATTTGACAAATAGCAAGCGATGTGGAAGACCATGGGTGAGAAATGAGGTTTTGAAAAATAGATTACATGAAAACTGATGTGATCAGTGATTAGTTTAAGGGTGATGAGTGAAAGGGTTATTGGGCAAGGAAGCGACCTTAACTGGAGAAATGAAAGAAAGTAGGAGGAAAACTGCATGTTTGCATCCAGTGAAGAACAGTGGAAATTTTATAACTTGCCATGCTCAAAAAAGAGGAGATGAAGATCTGGGAACTGAAGAAATAGTACTGAAATCTCAAAAGAGCATGAGAGAGGAGGCTGTAGTCAACAGCACAGGCTGAAACAGAAGTTGAGCGCGGATAAGGGGCTTGGGGAGGTCAGGCATATCCAGTAACTAAACTGGTTTTGCTGGCTTCTTCCTTAGCACAGAGGAAGATTTTTATTTTTTTTTCTTTTGGTGGGTTTTTGCAAGGAGGGATTGGGGTTTTTGTTTGGGGTGGTGGTGGTGTGCTGTTTTGGTTTGGGGGTGGCAGTGGGCTGTGTTTGTACAGGGAAGTCATGCTTCGCAAATCTAAAACACTGAGAAAGAATCAGTAACAATTTAGACAAGAGATACTTGTTGATAAGGTCTACTTTGTACTTCAACAAAATCCAGTACCAAAGGTTTTTGAAGCTAAGCAGGCGTGGTAGAATTTGGGGGCAGGAAGGATAAGACCCTGCATAGGACCTAGCAGGAGATGGTTCAAAGCTAACAAGATTTGCTTGTTCATACAATGTATACTTAAGCTGTGGATCTCCTTACTACAAAACATTGATTCTGAAGTTTCAAACATTCTCAGAAGCAATCTGACAAGTTTATGGATGTAAAATCCATTGAGAGCTGTTAAAGGTGAATATGCCACCTTTGGAAGTCTTTGGAAGGTTTGGGAAGTATGTATCACAAATAGAGGCAGTTTTGCCTTCTGAGGAAGAACATTTACTTGCATGCAATATTCTTACACTCTTCTTTTGGCATCTGCTGTTGTTGCATCATGTCTCTCTCTGAGTCCTGGGCAAGAGGAACCTATTGGTCTCGCACAGTAAAGCTGCGGTTATGGCATATTCCTAATATATTAAGGAAATCCAGCCTGTATGGATCTGAATGGAAGCTGTGCAAACTGGGGAGTAGTAGTGAACTGTGATCAATCTGCTGATACTCTTGGGCACTGGATATTGGGAAGTACATAAAGTATAGGCAGACAGCCAAGTGAGGCAGAGAATGTAGGAACTGGGTTTGACTTCTGCCTTCTTTAATTTACAGTTTCTAACAAGGCAAAGGGAGGAAAAAGACTGAAGCAAAGGGAGCTGTTTAGAAAACAGAATATGTAAAATGAGAATGTTTAAATGTCTCATTTGGAATATGGCTTGTGCTGTAGGTCTCTGCAATTTAGTGAGAGAGGTAAGCTGGCGTATGCAGAGAAGGACAGTAGATTTGACAAGGTGGGAGAAGAGATAAAGAGCTGCATTTATACAGTGTAGGAAAGTGACTCAAGTAAAAGGACTAGAATATGAGCTGCCTTTTTAAATATTGTGTTGTAGTAGAATAAATACAAAGAGGAGAACTTTTTTATCTGACAGCCAGAAGTACTCTGACTGCAATTTAATGGAAAGAAGAAAACAAAAATAGAAGTTAAGCAATGGGGATAAGTATTCCTAAGAAATGTTAAGTGCATGACTTCAGCACACACGTCAGGTTGCAGTGGAGGGGCCCTAGGAACACTTACTCCATGAAGCCTGCTGAATCTTGCTCTGAGTAGCTACTCGTTATGAGTCCAGGTATGTGATATTATTGTTAGCTTGTAAGAACTAGATCAACTCTGCAGTGTAGGTTCGTGGTAGTTGTCTGTGCTATTTTCTATCTTGCTTAGCTAGTATGGCACTGAAACTTTTTGCTAGAGCAGATTGCTTGCTAAATCCCTCTCTTGCTTGGCATACAGGAGTCTTGTGATAGTGTACTCATTTGATCTGTTTTCTGACTGTGCCAAGCATAAAGAAGGCAGCAGGAGTGCAAGAGCAGGGGTGGGATATGAGCCCCTTAGAACAGCAGCTCGAACTTTAAATCAATTTAAGCTTCTCACAAATCAGCACTGATCCTTGCACATAGTACAAGAGAACAGTCAGTTCACAGATTTTCTTTCCTTCCATGGCCATCTGTCTGTGACATGCGTACGGTATACTGGTTGGAGTGCAATTTTGGACAACAACTCGGTTTTGAACTTGATTTGTTTATTGGCTTATACCAGATCTGAAAGTGGCAGATTTCTTTTTAATACAAATACTGAGCTGTAAGTTTGGGTTGTCCTGATGAGGCCCCAGATATATTAAAGTCCTAGTTAAAAAATTAGCGAGATTCCTCAAAAACCATGGGGCTAGTCTTCGTGCTGGGGTGAGCCCAGTCATTTGTTCCGACTCATGAACCTGAGTCTGTGCAACCACTTACGTGGGCTCTTCTGAGATGCTAAAGCTGTCGGGATTCTTTTTCAGCAATGTACGGAACTACAGAGCTGAGTTTTAAAGACAGGAATTATAATATGATCAAGTAGATGCCTCTGATCAGAAGAGTGAACAGAAGCGATTGTAAGGAATCCCACATTTTCACTGGTCTGCTGCAACGTAGTTTTACAGAGTTACAGGATTTTCTTTTTTCTCCTGTGAATGTCCTAACTTTCCAGAGAAATGAAACTGCAACCATGCTTGTTTTAAGGTGTACTTTTCCTTCAGTTGAGTCATATATATACTGTAAGCCAATACAACGACAAGAATGAGTTCCTGAGAGAGTTCTGTCTATTTTCTTGGGAAAGGTAGAGGAGAATAGGAAGACATTGGACTGCTGGACTCCTAATAAAGTAAGACAGCGAAACGCGGGGTGAGGGGAAAGGAGAAAATTACCTAAGCAAGTCTTGCATTTGTGTCTCTGTAGCACTGCATATGCTTGAGCAGTTGATTGGACTTTACTGAACTCTGTCTTAATGCAATTTTATAGCCTTGAACTGGCAACCTATCATGTCAATTAAAGAATGACAGATAATTTAAAACACACTGTGGGTTTTTTTTTTTAAAGAAAACGTCAAGATACTTGAGAGGAGTTGCAGCTATGAAAAACAGGAGCAGACACAGGGAATATTTCTTCCTTTTGATAGAGATTTTTGGTTTAATGTGGTGTGTTTTGGGCTTGGGATTTGGTGTGGTGTTTTTTGTTTTTTTTTTTTTAGTGCTCTGTTACAAACTATGAAACAATATCCCACTTTTTGAGTCAGTTGCACAAAGTTCTTCCTGAACTTTTACCCCTTCTGCACACCTCAGACATTTTCCACTTGTATTGGTGTCCTTGGAATGTCTGCCTCTCATAGGTATTTTCCCATCGTTTTTGGGAGAGCCCTGCCTCTGTTTACCTGGCTGTGTCAGGAACTCTTTTTCTTGCAAATCTGAAGCCCTGCTGTAATGGGAGACAATTATTCCCTGACATGTTTGCTTCCTGCTCTGGATCCTATTTACAAGCTGGAGTGTTGTAGTAATAACAGCAATAAGCAACCTCCCAGCTGTCGTGCCAGCTTCATAGACTTTCTCTGGTGTCAGCTCTCTGGCTTGCTGAGAGTGTCTGGCTTGGAAGCCCTTGCTGCACATGCACAGAGTAGCTCGGCTGCCTTCCTGTCTTGTGCCAACAGACACTACTTTGGCCTGTCCCTAACGAAAGCCGTATGCAAGCGGAGGAATGGTTTTCATTCTGCCCTCCTGCGTGTGCTTTGAAGTTCAGCATGGTGTGAATGAGTCTTACTTCCTGTGGCAAGGGTGAAAGGACAACTGAGTAAACTTGGCCTGAAGACTGATAAATAGTTCTGTTTCTCCTAAGATACACCAAATCCCCTTGTAACCCCAGCAGATCCTTCTTACTCTGAATTTTGGATCTGTATCATACCTGATCAGCTTGTAAATGTGTAGCACCTTGGGACGCAGACTTGCTTGCTTAGCTCCATGCACTGTTGTACAATACTTTTCATTTAAAGGGACTGAAGAAGAATTTGCTCCTTGCACCTTAAAGCTTACTGAAAGTGATCTGTAGTTCCCATCTCACTGGGAAATAAATGCAGGGAATTCCTGTTGAGCTACAGCTCATTCAAGCCCAGGAGAGGGTTTCTTCCACTCCAGAAGCAAGGCTATCAGCATAGCCTAATTATCAGTCTCACAACAAAATTTTTTTAGATGATGTGAGGATAAAAATCTCACAGGTCTTTTACTAAAATTAATGGAAACTTTAAAAGAATCAGTTTCCCTCTGCCCTTGACTTAATCACCAGTCTTGAGCTCAGATGCAAGGGCTCTGGTGAAGTGTCGCTTCTGAACTTCAAATTTTACTAATTAGGAACTCTTGACAAGTTCAAGCTTCTCTTGAAAAGACACCAGTTCCATCTCTGCAACCATACTTCATCATTTTACTGGTCTTGGAGTATGTGTGTTTCCTTTAAAAGGCATCAGAATTAATCCAGTGCCCCCTCAGGCAGAGCGCTTGTGATCAAAGGGCTGTGAAAGATTGGGTGCTGATACTCTGTTTTTTTTCTTTTGACCAGTAACATCCTTAAATACAGTTCAGCAGCGCGATTGGAAACATTTTATGTTATGCTGGAACTAGATTTCCCAAACTGTAGTTAGTAAAATGCAGTGTCTCCTAGTTCTTCCTGAGAGTAGACTAACATCCTTTATTCTTGTTTCTGGGCTTACTACCCGCTGTGCTACAGATCTCAGCAAACAGATCTGTGTTTCTGTGTATATATGTGCTCACACGCATGCAGGAGTGTGGACATAGCTGGGGTCAGACTGCAATTGTCTCTAACATAGGTAGCATGAGGTTTTTTTGTTTGTATTTATTTTTTAAATCACCTTCTCATTCTTCACATGACTGAGACTTTGTCTAGTTAAACAACCAGTATTTTTCGAATTGCTGCGCTCCGGAGGTCTGAACACCAGTTGCTTGCTGTCCTTGGGTACAAAGCAACCTGCTCACCACAGGCAACAGGGATAAAGTGTTCAAAGGAAAGTGGGACGTGATTCAGCCTACGTTTCACCTTGTAAACTTCCCTTTTCCCCCACCCTCCCCCTTCCCCTTCTGCTCGACCATAAAAATGCACCCTGTGTAATAGGAGTTGGGAGAGGGGGAGGAATAGCAGGCTTACGATAGATTTAGCTTTGCTAAAACCTTGGATGATGTCCAGTGTGACCATGCAGAGGGATGAGCTCAGGGAAATGTTTGGAAGTTCAAAGACCTTTTTGTGTTACTTGCTGTCAGTTGACAGATGTGCTCACTTCGGCTGTTGCTGCCCAAGCTGGTTCTTCCCACTGGCTCCCCTTCCTTGGGCTTGTTCCCCATCCTGCCTTTCTGCTCTGCCTGGGGAGTTGGGTTAGTGTCTGTCTGGGCATTTGCTGTCTTCAGCTCCATTGTAGGACTTGCTCATCTCTTTTAGGAAAATACTGTTTCTATGCACAGATATGGGGAGATCAAGCTGGAATTGAACAGGAAAGTGTGTGGGGGTGAGGCTTAACTGTGTTTACTGTTGTATTATCTAATCCTGCTATGAGTAGTGATGAAAGCATGTTAGTGCAATCTGCCATTATTTTCTCATCAGTGGAAGCAGTGCCTATGAAGGACTTGCAGCTTTCTTAGGAAGCAGTAAATATCCTTCATTTTACAGGTTGGGGAAGTAGGGCTAAAGAGACAGAACTGTCCCGCAGTCATGCAAGCATCAATACAAATCTGGGAAAAGAACATAGGACTTCTGTTTCCAGTCTTCTAGATGCAAGTCCAGCTTGTCCAGAGAGGTCTTGCTCCATCTCTGGCAGTGAAAGGAGCTCCTACTGCTTCATTTGTATTGCCATGTACTCTTCTGACCGTGGAAGTGTGGCTTTTAAAAGGAGTTGTATGAGTTAAAGCAATACACTTCCCAAATTGTATAGCTGCTCCATGATGTCAGGACAAAATATAGTGGAGGCTGTTTGAAGGTCCTAAGTGTGACCTCTTAACTTTTGAATTTCCTCTTAACTTCAAATTTCCAAACACTTTGGATATATTTACAACAATACTAAACATTAACTCTGGGCTAGTGATATGCCCTCAGCTTTAACTCCATAGGAATAAAACTCATCAAAATATGAAGTAATAAATGACCAACAGAAGGGCTGAGTAGTAACAACCCTAGAGCAAAGGGCTATACAGTGGAACTGAAGCCTGGTGTGTTCAGAACGAATAGAAGGAAACACAGGAATTTTTCTGTGTAGGCAGATTGCTTTTTAATGGGGAGAAGGGATCGTGGATTGGGAAGGCAGAGCTGGGAAGAGGGGGTTAGGAAGAGACTGCCCCTGTGTGAAAACTGCTCCCAGATTCTCTTGCATTTTCCCTCGAAGCATCTGTTTCTGACCATTATTAGATTCAGGTTACGAGTTTACGTAGGTCCCTGCCCCGATCCCATTGGCAGTTCCTCTGCTCTGTGAGACATCAGCCTTCATTCATTAGTGTTTTTTGTCTTAAGTGGGTTTGTGTTTTTTCTTTCTCTTTTAAAGGACAGCTCCTGTAGAAGGGGATTTATCTCCCCCCTGGTGTTGTCTGGGCTGGCATATGCTTGCTGTCTGCTGGGGTGGGAATTAGGTCTTCCTTTGTATGTGGCAGTTTGTGTTTCGCCCTCTTCCCCCTGCTCCCCCTCCCTTGTGCTTGAAGCTCAATTTTTATATTTAGAGGGAGTATGAAATCGGCTGAACTGCTCCCTGTAGGGGTGGATTTTCATTTTGTATCATTACCTCATGAAGCGATAGAGCAGTTCAGTGGGATAATGGTATGGGCTCTGAACCAGCACTAACGGCATACCCCTCTGGGAGCCTGAAGAATTCTCCCCTGGAGAGTCAGCATGCAAATTCCCTTCCAGGTGGCTCCTGTGCAGTCCTTTGGTGATTAGTCGCGCTGGGACTGGGGAGAGCGGACAGCAAAGCATATGCTGGGGGGATGATCTTAGTCCTGAAACTGCAGCTGAGGCCGGGGAAGGTTTGCTCAGCGTGCAACTTATGGAAGTTGTGCTTGGAGGAGAGAGGACTGATCTGTGGGATCAACATTTTTAATCCAAAAATCTGTCTTGGTTTTGTTTGGAAGCGGAGTTTGGGAACTAGAGTGTTTTCCCCTTCTGCCTGCTCTGGGGAAGAAGGGGAAACTTCCTCTCTATTTTGATGCAGCCGCTCATTGAAAGCGCAATGTAAGGAAATGGGTTGGCCATTAGAAGACCAGGGTGCTGTCAAGCCTGTGGGGTGAAAATACAGATTTGCATGCTTCCCTCTCCTTCGTACCTCTCTGGGGCCTAGAAGTACCTGGATCTGACCTGGACATGTATCTGCGTGGGGCATCCTGGACATGATGGGAAGAACCTTTTCCCAAGGGCCAGTGTTAGATTCTGTGTTTTGTCATCTAGTGCAGGGTTTAGCATTGAGAGTAGTGATGTCTGCAGTGATGTCCTCTCAGATACAGAGATGCCTACGCCTCCCATACTGAAGGAACGGCTGAGAAGATGATCTGAGTTTGTGGTTAGGAAAAGACATGTTAGGGCAAGTCTGAATTTAACTGCATTTGTGTATTCTTAGGGTGAGAGGCTTTTAGGACAGGCTCTTGATGAGAAGTGTTGAAGGACTTGCTACAGAGAGCAGTGAATGATTCTGTATAGTGTAATCCATGCTGCTTTCACAGGACATTGGCAGCAGTCCTGAGCCAAGGGGATATGAAGGGTTGAGGAAGCTGGAAAAGCTGAAAATGTGACTATTTGTTCTCCTTGTTAAATCCTCCACCTTGTGTGTGTGTGGCTGCTGTCTTCACCTTCTTCTTTTGTCCATCTCCCTCCCCTCACGTTCCCACCTCCAGGATAGCGTTAGCAAGGGAAAAAGTAGCAGCATAGCAGAAGAAGGCTGGCCCGCCTGGTAACAGATGGGAGATGCTGTCGGCAAGCTGGGCTGGGATGAAAGGATTTCAGGCACTAGCCTCACCAGCCCTCGCTCCTTCGCATCGCTGAGTGAATGTTGTTCTTTGGAGCACACACCTGTCGGGAACAGTCTTGTGCAGCCCCTTCCTTACCACAGCTGGCAGCACTTAAAAGCATGAGCCTCCCGGGGTTGAGTGTTCCTCTCATCTGTGGGGGGAAGGACATGGCTGAGACTCCCCCTTGAATTCCAGCTTTGTGGCTCCAGGCCTCTTCAGATACAGTGGATTTGTGGTTCCACTCCATTGCCAGCAGACTGCTGTGTAAGCAAGCATCATCCCGCAGCTACCCGCTTACTCCATTCCTTATGGAGACCTTTAGCAGCGTTTGGACTCTGTTGCCCACAGCTGAGGTACAGCAAATTATCCCCAGCAGTGGATTCCTGCCTCTAAGCTTCTCCTTGCAGGTTTGTTAGACAAAAATGCTGGCAGAGTCCCCATGTTGGAACACACACTGTAGCATGTACCTTGCAAAATCCTCTTCCCAAAAACATTGCTTCTAATAGTTCTCACTCTAAAGAACTTGCTGTGTAATAGAAACAGGATGGACTGCACTGGGAAGCATGCAGGAAAGGTGTTGATAATGTAATTTTGCTTGTTGTAAAACAAGTGCGGTTATAGGAGGACAGCAGTCTCAGGAATGAAAGAGGAAAAAGGAACTCAGTGGGGGAATTGTGGCAGCTACTTTATTGTGGAAAGGTCAGTGCTTCTCTGGGGAGGAGAGACTGCCAAGCTATGGACGTACCCTGGCCCCCCATCAGAGGGGGCAGTTCTTCCTCGTGACTTGAAATTTTATGTCTTTTGTTTCTAAGAGGTATAGCCCTCCTCCCTCAGGAGGGAAGCAACTTCGCTTTCAGGAAGGAAGCTAGCTGCAGCTCCACGAGGTGTTTCTTTGCTGTTGCAGTGCTACCCACTTGCTCCCCCTTGGACTTCCACTGTGACAACGGGAAGTGTATCCGCCGGTCGTGGGTCTGCGATGGAGACAATGACTGTGAGGATGATTCGGATGAACAGGACTGCCGTAAGTCACCTCTCGGAGGGGAGAGGGTGGATGCAGTGCCTGCCTGCCGTGGCCGGGCAAGTTGACCCTTTTTGTTACAGGAATGTTAAGAGTTTATGCACTGAACAGACCTTTGGCTTGTAATAAGCTGTATCTTGCCTTTGACAGAGGTGTATACCTGATGTCCGTAAGCCCTGCTGCCTTGACACCTGGCTTACTGTTCAGCTGTGTGTCCTGGGGGAGGGGATGCTTCTCCATCCAGCTGGAGAACCGTTTATGCCCTGCAGCCTTGCTAGTTAATGTCCCATGAAGCAGTTCCCTGAGCTGAGCTCTTCGTGTCCTCCTCTGTTTGTGGAAACACCTAACCCCTGCCAAATCCTGCTGAACTGCCTGTCTGGCTGACTTCCTGTGGCCTCAGGTTCCACTGTCTGACTTCTCTGCGGTGCCGGGCTGTCCCCAGCATCCTCTGCCTTCCAAGAGGGCTCCCTGAGGAGAGGGAGGTGCTGTAGGGATGCTGCACGCACAGAGACTGGTTATCCTGAAAGCTGACTGTCTGCTGCTGTGTGAGGTGCCATCTTCAGAAGAGCTGCCATGGCAGGCCGCTAGCTGTGAGCACTGCTGTTGTGCTTCTGCGGATTATTAAAATGGAGGGAATTTTGCCTGTATCATTGGAGTTCAGCCCCCTCCTTTCCCCTTTGTGGTGGGACAGGCGTTCTTTGTGTTTGGCTTCCATTAGCAAAAGGTGTTCAAGGATACAATTTTCCCTCTCCACGACAAATTGTCAGATCCATACTTGACAGCACATGCCAGAGAACCAGCGCGATGTGTAGCACTGGAGCTGCAGCTTCTCTGAAACTGCATTGGTTGCTAAAGCTGGTATCAGGCTGCAGGTAGGAGCAGAACTGTTTTGCTGTCTGGTTGAGATGGTCACAGCTGCTTAGTAAGTATCACTCTGCAGCCCTTGAATTCTACAAAAATTGTGTGCATGGTGCTCCACAGTGGCTCTGATGGAGGAACCACATCTCAAGAAATGCAAAAATAAAGCTCTTAGCTGTAAAGTATTCTGTGTCCAATACTTGCATGGAAATGAATTCACTTTTTGATCAGTATACCCCTGATCTTTGCCTACCCTTTTGGGCAAAGGGCTGGGAAGAAAGGTTGAGGGGTTTGACATCCTTTGTGATGCTCTGCATCGCAGGACTAAGCTCAGTTTTCTGGTCTATTAAAATATTTTCATGGAAGAAAAGGTATATAGGTCTGGGTCTGTCTGGTGTTCTGTTTTTCAGAGAAAGTTGGAATGCTGTCGTATGTAAGACAACAGTAGAGAATGGTGTGATCAAAAGATTTGGACACTAGTGAAAGGGGGAAGGCAAGGTTCTGTGAATAAGAGACTGGTGGGGGTTAGAGGAGACTAGGATGTAACCATAGGAGGATTTCTGTTGGATTGAGGTCCTCAGGTGCTAATTTTGCAGTCCCTTTCCTTTCCTCACTGGTCTGCAGACAAGCTTCCTTAGAAGACTCACAAAGAGCATGGAACAAGGTTGCAAATACTGAGGTGTTCAGAAGAGGAAGTTTAAATTCTCTCTCTCCCTTTTCAACCAACATTTCCTTTCCTTTGAAGATAGCTTTGGCCTTGTGAAAAGAAGGTGGACGTGTAATTCTGCCAGTAATTATTTGTTAGGTAATGATAGGGCCTGTTCATTCCTTTAAAAAGAGGCCTGGATTGCCTTTTTTCTGTGCAGGGATCTTTTGAGCCTGGCTTGGGGCTGTCTTAGAATACCAGCACAAGGTGGGTGGCTCCATCTCTCTGTTCCAGGTACTTCCTGCAACCCATGTTCTCAAGTTTTAGAGCCTGCTGTACCGTTGACTTGCAGATGGAGTGGAAGACAGACACTCAAGAAATCTCACAGTGGCCCTCCTGGTATTGTTAGGGGAAGGGAAATCAGCTCTCCAACATCGTGGTGTCCTTGAAGGACGTTGTTCCTTAGTTTGTAACATGTTACAGATTTGGTGCTGTGCAAGGTAAATCTTCTTGCCTTGCCTTCACTTTATCTCCATTGTGTCCCTGCAGCTCCACGGGAGTGTGAGGAGGATGAATTCTCATGTCAGAATGGATACTGCATCCGCAGCCTGTGGCACTGTGATGGTGACAATGACTGTGGCGACAACAGCGATGAGCAGTGTGGTGAGTAATTTGACCCTGCAAATACTGCCCTGCCAGTGCTTTAAAAGAGCTTGCACAGACTCCAGCCTGTGCAGTTCTAGGATCCCCTGAGCATGGCAAAGGCTCACAGCTGGCTTGTCTGGGCTGGGCTTGTGGGATATTCCATTCCCAGGGCTGGCTGCTTGGGATCTCAGGCTGTGTGGCTTACCTGCCAGGCAAAAATCACTTGAGACCTCTTATTCCTTGACATGCTGTTGTGAAGTCCTGTGGATTCCTTTTGAATCCAGCACTCTGTGTCAGTTAAATGAACAGTGATGGATTTGCTCAGGCACTGCATGACGTGGGTATGTATGGTTTAATGATCAGTCTTGTTTGCGGGTGCCCTAGGAGCTTCAGGAGCATGGTGCAGTTGCTTCCTGAGAAAAGCCAGGGCTTTGTTTGCGTTACTGTCTCTGCAGATATGAGGAAGTGCTCGGAGAAGGAGTTTCGTTGCAGTGATGGTAGCTGCATAGCTGAGCACTGGTTCTGTGATGGTGACACAGACTGCAAGGATGGCTCGGATGAAGAGAATTGCCGTAAGTGCTCTCCTTGCTTTGTAACCACAGGAAATAGCCCTTTGGACCTGCTTCTGTCTTGGGGTTTGGCACATTTTCCGCAGCAGAGATCAAAATCAAGTTAGTCCTGCCTGTACTGGCAGCTCTGCTGCCTGCTGTTGCCTACTCCAGAGGGCATAAGAGAAGTGATATATCTGCTGCTTTACCTCACAGGCGTACCCCGTGTGTGCCTGGCTGCTTCTGTGTTCCTTCCCATGGCTGTGTGACCTTGAGTCGGAGCAGGAGGTTTAGGCTTTACTGAATACAGCTCTATAGAAAACTATAGGAGATGGAGGCCAGGGATGGAGGGGAGAAAACTATTCCGTTCTTTTTTCTCTTCTCTGATTCCTGCATGAAATTTCAGGGGGGTCTCTGCCCACTGACAGCATCCTCAGGGACTGCACATCTCCAGCTGGCACACTGCAGGGGCTGCCTGCCTGACCAGCCTCTCTTCACTCGGATGCTGTATGCAGGACGTTGTCTGAAAAATGACTGATGAGGAGGGGGGGCCATGAGACCCCACAACAGTTGTTTTCTCCTCCACCTTCACAGGCTTGTAGCAAGTGGGACAGCAGTCTGTTATGTGCCTTCCAAACCCCCACTGCCTCTCCTCACTGTGTCTGCGAGCACTGTCGGCGTCTGTGGAAGTTGCAGTGGTCCCTTCCCCCACCCTGCTCTCAATGGCATTTTGCAGAATTTGTTCTAGATAGCAGGAAACTTCAAAAGGTTCCGGGAGGGGGATCGGGGCCGCCAGCTCCTGAAGGGCAGAGGGAGTGGATGCATGGAGGAGTTGTCTTTTATCTCTCCACATAATGAGAGTTGGCAGGGAGCCAGGGGCTGCAAACATTTCTAAGCCAGGAAAGGGCTCTAAGAGGAAGCCAGCCTCTCTCTGTCTCTCTGTCTCTCTGTCTCTCTGTCTCTCTGTCTCTCTGTCTCTCTGTCTCTCTGTCTCTCTGTCTCTCTGTCTCTCTGTCTCTCTGTCTCTCTGTCTCTCTGTCTCTCTGTCTCTTCTTTCCCCCTATCCCTTTCTTGCTCCCTTGCCTGTTACTTCCCTGCAGGCCATGAATAGGCCCTGAGGAAGTAAGGGGAAATGTTTCAACTTAGCCTCTTATGGGAGTGGAGGGGCACCCAGAACCAGTGCCCCTGCTTTCCTAAGCTGGAATGCTTCTCCAGTCCTTGCTGGCAGTTGTCTCTGTAAGGCATTTTAAGTAACTCCCTAAGAAGCTCAGTTTGGCTGCCTCCTTTTCTCTTATCTTCCTCCATGTGGTTGTCATCTTTTGCTTGTCTCCAGTCCTGCTTGTCATTCATCTAGGACAAGATGGGACTACATTGTTTGTTTTTGTGCATGTTTTCTTTTGTGTGTTTCTTTTAGGGGTGTATGTGTTATAACTGAATCACACTACATGAGAATTTAAGTCGCTGACTTAATTTTCTTCTAAAGGAGACCCAAACTCTCCTTTTGGGCTGCTTTGGTGAGGCATATGTTAACACATTTTAGTATCCAGCCACTGGATACTCACTGAACTAAAGCTCTTACTGCATGCCGAAAGGCTGTGCCCACTACTTCAGGTTTGAGAGGCAGGTGTAGTTCACTTCCCAGACTGTCAGTGTTTTTTTTCCCTTTTGTTTAATAGATTTATTTTCAGAGCTCCTCAATTGGAAGGCTCATATGCCTGAAACATGCAGTTCATTGTCTGGACAGTATGAGAAGTCAGATTGTGTTGTGTGGGACTCAAAATATTTTTTGTCCCTTCTCATATAGTGTACCGTTGAACAGAGAACAGCGGGCAAAACCCTTGACTGTACGTTTGTTGGGCTTTGCTCAGGGTCATCTGTCTGGCAGTGCTCCTTACTGATAAGGCAGTTTGTTTTGGCGACTGCTTGAGAGGAAGGGCAGGGGGGAAATCCTCAAAGGTCAGGTGCAGACCTGGGCACCTTGTTACCTGCTTGCTTCTGTTGGTCTTCAAATGCTTATTTTTGTTAAAATTTTAATGGAATCATTCCATACTTTAACGTTGCATTCTGACATGCCTCAATCCTTACTATAGAGCTACCCCAAAGGGTATTTTTAGTTTTCCATGTGTTTTTGTATCTACCTTTTTAAGGTTAAATAAACAATTTAAACACTTTATGGAGGGCACTAAGACATAGTGTCTCAAGCATAAGACGGAAGGTGATGCTCTTGTATCCTTTTTGTTGCTTTCCCATCAACCTTCCTTCTTCATAGCTGTTTCCTTCTCTAGAACTTAAAGACTCTTGGAAAGTTAGTGTTTATAGACTAACATCCTATGTCATTTTTTTTAATACTTTTTTTTACGGTGTTTAGTGGATTGTCTGCATGGGTGTCTTTGTATAAAGGTTTAACCTTCCCCTCAGTGAAGCACAAACAGCATTCAAGTTCCTCTCAGTAATACAAGTCATACAGAGTTGTGCAGCAATTGCTAGTAATTTCCAACACCTTTCCATTTAATACTCGCTAATCTGTTATTGGACTGTGAAGGTTGCATCTAAACTGTATCGTGCCCTGTCACCTCAGGCATTTTTTTCTTTGATTCCCTTGTTAGCATCAGATGTTCCAGCAACCACCTGCAGCTTGGAGGAGTTCCAGTGTGCGTATGGACGCTGCATCTTGGACATCTACCACTGTGATGGTGATGATGACTGTGGAGACTGGTCTGATGAATCAGACTGCTGTAAGTTAGTGTAGGGTTATATACTCGTCCAAGCATCTGAGTGGTAAACCTAAAAGGATTTTGCATTGTCTGGAAAGGGTTTGCAGTGTAGACAGCAATCTGATTGTTCACACATAAACTGGCACTTTTTTTTTAACCTCAGGAAAGTGAGAATAGTGATGGGAACTGTGTAGTCAGTACACTTCTGCATACAGGAATTAAAGCAGTTTCCAGGAGGAGTGTATTGAGGACCAAGTTCTGCAGTAGTGGAGTGTAAGGGTGGTGCTGAGGGTCTTTGGGGATGTTATGTTGGTCTGAGTTTGCTCTTTATATTCTTCACCATCTCTGCAGCATCTCACCAGCCTTGTCGCTCTGGAGAGTTCATGTGCAACAGTGGCTTGTGCATTAACGCTGGCTGGAGGTGTGATGGAGACTTCGACTGTGATGACCAGTCAGATGAGAGGAACTGCAGTGAGTGCTGGGAACTGGTGGAAGCGTTCAGTTTCCGCGGATGCAGAACAGTATTTGGGACTGTTAGCTTTGGAGTGGGTCTATTTTGATCCTTCTTGCTCATCTAATCCTCATTTTTTGGTCCCTCAGCTGCATCTATGTGCACAGCTGACCAGTTCCGCTGTAGATCAGGGCGCTGTGTTCGACTGTCCTGGCGTTGTGATGGGGAAGATGACTGCTCTGACAACAGTGATGAGGAGAACTGTGAGAACACAGGTTTGGCCTGCTGCCTTGCTGCTGGTAGCTAGTGTTTCCATCCTGGAGGTGGTAGGCAGTGAAGTCTCTCTTGGATTACTTCACTGAGTTCAGTGTAGCGTTTCTGTCCTTCCCAAAGAATGCGATCTATAGGCTACCTGCAAACAGGTGCAGGTCTGTGTGCTTAAACTAACTTAAGTGATGGTGTTTTCTAATCAAATATCAGATCCCTGTATCTTCCTATCCTGTCCCTACACTATGAATTCTACTGCAGAGCTCTAAGATGATTCTATTCAGACTTGGAAACAGTAGTACTGTGCAAAGTTGCTACCTTTGTCAGATGGACTATGTCTAACTCATGCCTTCTAGATAGTTCTGGGTAGCTTTCATGTTGCTTTGTGAAATTACCAAGAAATTCTAGCAGACAGTGAAATCAAAAAGGGCGTTTTGTGGAAGTGAAGGATAAAGCCTTTATTTTAGAGGCAAGGGTGTCAACTTCCCCCTTAGATACTTGCTGAGGAGTCTCTCTTTCTAGTAATCATTTCGTATATAGCCATTCTTTTATACAATAGTGGTTATGGAGAAGAGGAAGGTTTCAACAGACCCTAGTGTTATGGTAGGATTCAAGGAATGTCTAGAGTCTTCTATTTTCCTTAAATTCTTTGAGATGTCTGTACGCCTTGTTGAGAAATAGTATATACTGGTCCATTAATTCATCCCAGTGAGTAAAGCCCTGCTGTGCATACTGACCTTTCTGAATCAGTGTATTTTAAATGATGGATTTAGGGGTGACACAAGGTATTTATGAAACTATACCCTTTCTTTGGGCCTGCTGAGAAGGGGAGAGTGGGTGTTCTACAAGGACAGCTAAGCTCTGAGGACCTGGAGAGGCACACTTTGTAGCCGTTTGAGAGCAGCTGCTCTAGACTGGTCAGCTGTCATGAGCACCGGTGTGCAGGAGATGGTAGTGATCCTGCAAAAACAATTGTACTTAAAGACAAGCAGGTAACCCTATTTCCTCATCCTGATAACAAAGGTGTTTAGAGATATTGAAAAAACAGTTGCCACCGAGAAGCCAAGTTAAACTTCCAGAGCCACTGAAATTCAACCGCTCCACCTCAAACCAAACCCAAAGTGGTTGAGTAGAGCTATTGTTATTGTAAGGTTAGTTGTGCAGTTCTGCATGACGTCTCTGGTAACAGTCAGCAGGTAAAAATTAACTCAGGGCTTCCAAGGAGAATGTGTACTGTCTTATCTAAGAGAAATAGCGTGCTGTCTCAATGTCTGTAGCAAGAGTTAAAATCCTGTGTCGCCTGTTGGATTTAGAGCAGAATTATATTTTTATTGGCCATTGTGAGAAGATTCCTAGAATGCTAGGAGATGAGCTGATGTAAGGATCTTTGTTCGATATGACAAATGCAGTCCACATTTCAGAATCCTTCATATAAAGCATTCCTGTGCTCTGAAAAATGAATCTGTGTGTGATTTGGTTTTTTTGTTCCCAGTTAGTGTGTCTGTTAGTTCTTATTTGTACTTGTTGTTACTCTCACAACTACCCTTTTCCGTACTGCTTACAGGCAGTCTGCCAATCTAATTGTTTCTTTGCTGATAACTGTATCGTCCTGTTGTCTTCCTAGGATTATCAGAAGGTGATGATTTGGAAACCACTGACCAAGTCAGTTTAAGAGGTAGAAGAAATGAGACCAGGACAGTGCAGTTATTGCTGAAGAAACAATCAGATTGGCAAAGTCCCTACAAACAGTATTACTTCACTTGCAAGAATTCTGTAGAGTCTCCCTGCCAACAACAGAAGTTGGAGTGCGTAGCCCATGTGAAATCCTGTAGCCTGAGCTCAGATTTCAAGGACGCATGTAAATCTCATTCCAAGTCTGTCACAATGCAGTTAGGCTGGACAAGACGCTCATTCCTAGGCAGGTTTAAGATCCACAGCCATGCTGGGGTGACATATCAGATGATTAAAGTGAGGAACTGACTCCTCTCTTGCACATGCTGAGTAGGGTTGTGGAATCTGGAACCAAAGAGAGCAAAGCCAGGACCTTCCAGTCATTCTGAGAGAAATTAAATAGCTGAACTTCCCAATAAAGCAACATTGACCTCAGTCTAGAGGAGAGTTTGCAAGCCTCCAAATCAGCATAAAGATATGTGAAGCAATAAGGAGTGCAAGATGAGCTAAATTCAGTGAAAGAGGAAGTCATGGATTTGCACTCATATGTAAAGTTTGTAATAAATCTTAGAAAATGTTCTGTATCCTTTTCTTCACCATGACTATTGTTCCATCAGTAAGCTGTGGCGTGCTTATTTTCTGCTTTTTCTATTGCAGGGACCCCTCAGTGTGCCCCAGACCAGTTCCTATGTGGAAATGGGCGTTGTATTGGCCAGAGGAAGCTGTGTAATGGAGCAAATGATTGTGGAGATGGCAGTGATGAGAGCCCGCATCAAAACTGCCGTAAGTCTTCCAAGTTCAGTCTTAAACATAAATGGAGGCACTGTGATGTGTGGGAGTCTATCTGGTGTTGATGAAGGATATGTGTAAGGAAGAAAGCCTGGGCTGTGGTAATGGAAGAGAGTTGAAGACTGAAGAAAAAGACCTTGGTGGTTTTGCCAATTACATACTGCAGACAAGAAATAATGGGAAGAAGATTATGATCTCAGGTGTCAAAGTTTGTCTGCAGAGATAGTGAATCCTAGAAGCATATTATTCTGAGCTTCATTGTCCCCTTTAGTTGTGGCCTGTGGGGGAGAGTTCTGGCTGCAAAGAGGCAGCTTCCAGCACAGCCTGTGTCCTCCCCCTCTTGCTCAGCCTGTTCTGAAGGGCGACTGCTGCCTAACAGCTGAGGACACAAGCAGCTGCCTTGTGGTTTCAGCTCAGCTATCTTCACGTGTTCCTTTTGCAGGTCCACGAACAGGGGAGGAGAACTGCAACATCAACAACGGTGGCTGTGCTCAGAAGTGCCAGATGGTACGAGGGATGGTGCAGTGCACCTGCCACACAGGTTACAGGCTGCTGGAAGATGGCCGATCATGCCATGGTGGGTTTTTGGAGCAGTAGCCTCCTCCCTGCTGCTTCGATGTGCTTGGAGTTGACAGCTATGATAGGGTGCATATCAGAGTATGAAAGCAGAAGCAAGCTCTCAGTGAGATTGCCTGGCTTGTTGATGATCTAACGGTAACTTTCTCCCTTTTTTCTGTAACATGCAGATGTGAATGAATGTGCTGAGGAAGGTTACTGCAGCCAAGGCTGTACCAACAGTGAAGGAGGCTTCCAGTGCTGGTGTGAGCAAGGCTATGAGCTGCGACCTGACAAGCGTAGCTGCAAAGCTCTAGGTAAAGAGGAGTTCAACCTTATTCTGGTGTGTGTGTGTGTGTGTGTTGGTCCATTTCTCATAATTTTGTCTCCAGTGCTTCATTGGCAACATTATGCTGTTCAAAGCCAACATGTAAAGAAAAGGAAGTACCTGGGTTTGAATGCCCAGGCTGTTGGTGAATGCCTGTGAAAATTTTGCATGATTTTGAGCATGGAGAGATAGATAGTTGAGTTTCCTTTCCCTGCCAGCAGGACAGCCCTTGCCTTCTTTTGCCTGGTCCCTTCTTGTTCCTGGTGATCCAGACCCTGGGGCAAAAACAGCCCTCTGCCACTGTCTCTGTTCAGGAAGTGTCTTAACCTTTCCACTCAGAGAGGTTATATCACACTTCCTTGTGGTTTGACCCTTGATGCTGGTCATCAGTCCTGAATGCTGCGAGTGGCTGCTGTTTTTTTAAGGACATCTGTATACTTGTTTAACTTTATTCAGAGTAGGAGCTGAGGAATTAGAAATTCCATTTAAAGAATTAAGATTTCATTAGGAATTACCTTAATGAAATCCATAAAGGATGTTGGTACTGGTTTGTGGGTGGGGTTTTTTTTTTTCCCTTTGCAGTAGAAGTACCTGCTGCATTTAGATCTGGCTAAGGCAGATTTTAACTGTGTCTTGTCTGGGGTAGAAGATGTGATAGAGCATGTGTGTATGGCTAGGAGATGGATACAGGAAAAGCAAACTATAGTCCAGCTGCCAAGTGGCTGCCTAGTGGTATGCTTTGAGAGGTTGAGGTGAGGCTGGTTTAGGTGGGACCTAGAATGATCACTTCTTGCTGAGTGAATGTTTGCCGAAAGGTTTAAAACTCTCATCTTTGACTTAGGACTGTGTACTGAGGATGTGAAAATAGCTCTCTGAAGTGTTTTGCACCTGGGTATTGATTTCTTGCTGCCAGTACTGCAAAACTGTGTTCTGGGACTTGGTGCACAGGGAATGGTAGACAGGACCCCGTCAAAGTACTCTAATGCTGTCTTCCCATGTATTCTCAGGGCCAGAGCCAGTACTGCTCTTTGCCAATCGCATCGATATCCGACAAGTGTTGCCTCACCGCTCAGAGTATACGCTGCTCCTGAACAACCTGGAAAATGCCATTGCCCTTGACTTCCACCACAGCAAGGAGCTTGTGTTTTGGTCTGATGTCACTCTCGATCGCATCATGAGGGCCAATCTGAATGGTAGCAATGTGGAAGAGGTAGTTTCCACAGGGCTGGAGAGCCCAGGTGCGTCACCACAAAAAAGGCAAAAGTCTGGGGACTGACCATGCTGTGAGAACAGGGGTGGGTGAGTGGAGAGAAGTGGGTACCCAGCATTCAAAATCAAGTGCGTCTCCTCGAGCAAGGGGATGGGTTGGATGTAATGGATGTGAGATCAGTGTCCCCCTGGAGTTAATCTTGGCTGATGGGGGAAGAGACAGGAGGACTGAATTGGGCCTCATCTGAGACTGAGAGGGAAAGGGAGCTATTTTTTCTGAGCAGATCCTGCTCCTGGTTTCATTCGGTGCTTCATTCTCCCCTGGAGATAGGTGGACTTGCTATTGACTGGATCCATGACAAATTATACTGGACAGACTCTGGCACATCTCGAATTGAAGTAGCAAACTTGGATGGCACTCACAGGAAAGTACTTTTGTGGCAGAACTTGGAGAAGCCCCGAGCAATTGCCCTACATCCTATGGAGGGGTGAGTGAAAACATAGAGCCCTTCATGCAGGTGCTTACAGGTGAACGTTGAAAGCCTCATCCTTGGTCAAAAAGGCTGCCTCTGGGCTCAAGCCTTCAGTTGGTACTGCCAGTTTGGGGAACCTGGAAATACTGGAGTCCTTCAGAGCCTTAGTCCTATTCTGGGCCTTTCAGGTTTCACCAGCCTGAAAGTGCTGAGCGTTATCTTGTTGGCTGTCAGTTCTCCCATGGCTGTGACCCAGTTTCATGCTTCAGGTCACAGGACTAATACTGTTTTGCCCTGATAGGGAGTGATGCTGGGTGTTGTATGTGGGGCATGAGTTTCCTAGCCTCTCTCCCTGTCTGCTCCAGCACTATCTACTGGACCGACTGGGGCAACACTCCCCGCATTGAGTATTCCAACATGGATGGCTCTAATCGGCGCATCATTGCGGATACACACCTCTTCTGGCCCAATGGACTGACCATTGACTATGCAGGACATCGAATGTACTGGGTGGATGCCAAACATCATGTCATTGAGAGAGCTGACCTCGATGGGAGGAATAGGAAGGCTGTTATTAGCCAAGGTAAGTGACAGGGCTATGTACAGGGAGTGCTCTCTGCATTAAAGATGACAGAGTAGCATAGTGCTACTGTGAGTTTCAGAGCCGCTGGCTCCTGCTTCTGTGCTTGTCTCATGTTCTTTCACTGTGGGATGAATTCTGCCACTGCTGAGGGGCTGGGTTTGCTACCCAGTCTTTGGTGGACAGGAGAGAGGAGAATTGTCTGTGGTATTACTGCAAGGTGGATCTGAGCAGGCTAACTGTGGCAAGGCCTGAGGGGCAGTGGAAAGAGCTTTCCCTTGTTTCCCTGCTAGTCTGAGTCCTGTTGGACCTGATCATATGTGTGTATGGGATGTTTATTACAGGCCTCCCACACCCGTTTGCTATCACTGTGTTTGAGGACAGTTTGTACTGGACAGACTGGCACACCAAGAGCATCAACAGTGCCAACAAATTCACAGGCAAGAACCAGGAGATCATACGCAACAAACTCCACTTCCCTATGGACATCCACACACTGCACCCTCAGCGCCAGCCAGCAGGTAACTGCAGAGAGGGTAGAGAACCATTCTGAGCCACTGGAAGACCTGCTGCCACCCACCGCCCTGTAAAGCAGGGAGATGGCAAGCCTGAACCCAGCATACCAGCACATCCACCACCTCCATCCAGAGCTGTTGCAGAACTTGCTCTCTCTGGCAGTTCAGTTGGGGTCTCTCAGGCCTGGTAACCTGGTCTTAGGTGTTACTACAGCTCCCCCTGCTGACACGTGGCAGTGGAGGCATTTCAGTAAGAAATACTTGTGACTTGTTAATGCCTTAAGAGCTGTTTTGGGAGCGGGAGGAATCGTTAAGTGGTCACTAGTAATGAGTGACACCTCCCTTATTCCTCTTCAGTTGCCGTAATCTGCTCTAAAGTGGATTGAGTTGAATGCTTTATTTTAAAATTGAACCCTACAAATGAAATTAGTACTTTAGTTTATAAGTTTCCTTATTCTCATTAACTTCTGGGTAGATAAGTAATCTTATCCATGTGGGTCTTGACCCCTTGACTGGTGTTTTTCCTCTTTTCTTTACTCTTCGCTTTATGCGTGGTTGTTTTTGTTTTTGGCTACTTGAGCAGGGAGAAACCGTTGTGGGGCCAACAATGGGGGCTGTACTCACCTCTGCCTGCCAAGCAGCAAGGATTACACCTGCGCCTGCCCCACAGGCTTCCGTAAGACCAGCAGCCATGCCTGCGCCCAGAGTAAGTGAGGTGGGACCACAGCCTGCATGCTCAGATGTTCAGCGGGTGGCAGAGGGTTGGCAGTGGGAGTAAGCAGCAGCAGTTGCTTCCGAGGAGATGCAGCTGGATAGACTGAGTTGGTAGTATTAAGGGCCCCGCCAGAGGAGGCTTCACCTTTTTGATGCATTCCCCTATTCTGTATTCCCATTGCCCTTGCTAGGCTTGATGGATGGGATACAGAGAAGCTCCATCCTTGGTTCCTTATTTCAGGGCTGCTATTGGTGCCGTGCTACCTGTCACAGCTGATTGTTTTCCTAAAACTCGCATAGGAGCTGTGTCAATGATGAGCAAAAAATTGAGTCCACTTCGTTGCCACAGTTTCTCTTGGTTTGCAACCGTGTGGAAGAATTAGGCCAACTGTCCCCTAGATTCACAAGAGCAATTCTCAAATAGCTCTTTGATTTGGAGGTAGATCTATGGCATGCTTTAAAGAAAAATGTTGTTCCTTCAGCGTAGGTTACCCCCAGGAGGCAGCTCCCTACTACTCTGTTCCCCTCTCCCCACTCCCCCCACCCATCCTGCTCGGTGATGTTTTGCAAAAACAGAAAAATCCTGGGCTGTGACCTGCCAGTGAGAGAGATATAAGTGCTTAAGGTTCAATATAGCAGGGAATTGTCTGTGTTTATCACTGTGTTGTTGAACTTAGAGAAATTAAAAGAAGACCTTTCGACCTTTGATCAGGTCTTGACAAGTTCCTGCTTTTTGCCCGAAGGATGGACATCCGTCGGATCAGCTTTGACACAGATGACCTATCAGATGATGTCATCCCCCTTGCTGATGTTCGCAGCGCTGTGGCTCTAGACTGGGACTCAAAGGATGACTATGTCTACTGGACAGATGTTAGCACCGACTCAATCAGCCGAGCAAAATGGGATGGATCGAGCCAGGAGGTACAGTGTTAACTATGTGTGGAGGTCATCTAGTCAGGAGACTCCTTGAGCATTAGATTTGAAGCCACTGGGGTACACTGGCCTTCTAAGGAGCTGCAGTTCATGCTGCATTCATTGTTCGTTAGTTTGCTTACTTCTGGGTCAAAAGAGCCATGAGATCACTGAACACTTCATATACAAGTTTGATGCATGTTCCTGCTTGTGTGGAAAACCTTGAATTGGGACATAAAACACATTGATTTGTAAGCTGTGGTCAGTTCCTTTGTTGTAACCCTAAAATCTGAAAGGAGGAAGTATTGAATCCTCTGCAATGCACTACGTTTGGAGCAAGAGCCACGCTCCTTGGGAATGCATTTTACGCATACCCTTAGGCTGATGTTGCCATAAATGAGGGGAACAGAGTTCAAAGTTTGGAGTTGCAGTTTGAACAGACATGAAAAATAGATGTTTCTGCAAACGTAAGACTTACTCGGACTTCTAAGTCCTTAGTGCTCTCTCTCGTATGGCATTGGTCCACTTGGGCTTTTGCCATTTGAAAGTTAACGTTGTTTGTGAATGGGTAGTGCATTGGGCAAGTGTTTTCTCCCTGAGGTCTAATCTCACAAGGATTTTTTTTTTTTTTTTTTTTTTTTTTTT
>Ga0065711_1008057_pt1 | contig 31071 bp, 40 predicted proteins | sample Hoacrofraction12_FD_59098 | JGI IMG/M metagenome (GOLD analysis project Ga0065711, IMG submission 59098) | Hoatzin crop microbial communities from Cojedes, Venezuela - Epithelial fraction 12 v2 (version 2) | ecosystem: Host-associated > Birds > Digestive system > Esophagus > Crop | place... | reverse complement strand
GCGCTTGGGTATCCGATGCCACACATGCTTCCGAGCCCTGCTTGCTCCCCAGGTGCTTGGGTAGGCGCTTCAGGTTTTATCCCAGAGCAGGGCTTTGGCCAGCTGGGAAGCTCTGGGGGCTCCCGCCGGGTGCCCGCAGCCCTGGCTGGAGGGATAGGCTCAGCCTTGCTCACCCACCCCTGCCCCACCGAGCTTTGCCAGGGTCTGCAAAGTGCTGAGCTGAACCCCGGGCTGCAAACTCCCCATTTTGGGGTTTCCCTTGGGGTTTTTTTTTTTTTTATGTTCACTCCCTGCCCTGGCAGGAGGCCTCGTGCAGCCCTGGGCGCCAGGGCAGAACGCTGGTGCCTGCCCCAGCCCCTCTCCCAGCGCTCCCCCCAAGCTGTGCTGGGCTGCCTGGGGGAAACGGCTTATTCCTGCCTTTGCTGGAAGGGGATATTTTATTTATCTCCTCGGTGACTTTACCTGGATTTAATGTTCTATAGATGCCACTTTTATCTGTCTTCTCCCCCCTTTCCCTTAACCTTGTTTGTGTAATCACTGTGCCCAAATTAAATATTTACTGTTTTCTCTGTACTGGTGAGCCTCCCAGTTCCCTTCCACTTTCAATTAAACATTTACTAAGTGGGCATCAGCACTTCTGCAAGGGCAACAAACCAGCCCCCCTCGTTAGATATTTTAAGTAAGTGCTTCGTTATCATAGCTCAGCAGAGCGCACCGAAAATTCGATCGAAGCCACACCAGCACGCACTCACCCCGCAGCGCCTGGCTTCTTCCGTGCGAGGCTGAGCCCGAAAGCAGCAGGGGGGGCAAACACGTGTCTCCGGAGGGGTCTCCGGCTTCCCGCAGGGTGCTGGGTGGGGGGACTGGGGAGAGCCCCACAGCAGGGACGCGGTGATGCTGGGCTGCGTCAGGCGCTGCTCCCACCGCAGCCCTGGTCCCTGGGAGACGGAGGAGAGCTGGGCAGACCTGGTGCCCGTCCTCAGGCCATGGTAGGACAGGGGAGCTTGCTGCAAAACAGGCAGAAGCAGGGGACTTTCTTATCATTCTGCAGTAATATTTATAATTAACCAACTTTTAAAATCAATATTTTATTGGGAAGGTTGCTGGGGTAATTCAGGCTTTGAGCATTTCCCCTCCATGGGAGCGAAGCCTGGGCTATTTTGGAATAATGAACTTTTCGCTAGTTACCTTTAGTGAACTCATAAATCTTTAACGCTAGCTGGAAATTTAATAACAGAAATTTAGTCTGTGACCTCAAAACTCACAGCAAAAGGTGAGGGAGGCGGAGCAGTAGGAACAAAGCGGCAGGCAGGAGCTCGGTGGCACAGCAGGCCAGCGAAGCCCAGCGCCGGTGGCCTTGGCAGCGGGGATGCCGGCAGGATGCGGCGATGCGGGGGAAGGAGCTGGAGGAGCTGCAGCCCCACGCACACGCCGTGCTCAGCACCGCCACGGCCACACAACTGTTTGACAGAGTGAGAAAGCAGCGGGATTTCCAGGCAAGCTGTTGAGCCAAGGGGTCGAGAGACGCCATCAGCTCTTGGCCCTTCCTCAGCTGCTGGGCATTGCTGCAATGCACGCTGCATTTCATTTCCAAGCAGGAAAGAAAGTGCTTTTATCCCCCTCTTTTTCCCCCCATCCTGGGCTTTTTGGGAAGATCCCAGGGCTCAGCATCGCCAGCCTCCCCCCGAAAGCAGCCATTTCCCCCCCACCTCGTCAGCAGCCAAGCGGCTGTCAGAGCCCTGCATTATTTAGCTGTTTGGTAACATTTCCTGGGATCTAGTGTTTAATAATACTGTCACTCCAATATATCTTTTCTTAATCCCCTCAGATCTGTCGCTGTGGCAATTTTAAATATTTATCAACGCAGTTTGTGTGTTCACTGTTAAGGTTGCAATTTTCTTGTAATTAAAGATTTACAAGACACTGCTCAAGATTTAGAAAGGATTGGCAAAGATCAAAGCTGTTTAGTATTCGCACTAGAAATCCCCAGCTCTCCAGAGGTTTTTCCTTAGAACCTGGCTACGTGGTGATGCTGCAAACCACCCCCCCTCTGTATATTTGGTTATTTTTGCTGTTGCTTTTAACTGGGTTTGCCGGCTGTCATTGCAAAGCTGCATTTTGCTGAGGGAGGAGCTTCCCCCCCATGTCTCCCCATTTCTCGCTGACACAGCTGAGTCCCTGCCAAAGCCTGACCTTCCTCAGGGCCTCCTCCAGCCCCGGCAGAGCCCCCCACCCTGCTCCTGCTGCCACTGGGCTGGGCTCTGGCTGGTTATTCCCAATTCACAGCCGTTCCCCACCAGCACGAGCCCTGCTGCCTTTCCTTGCTCCCAGCTCTCTTCCCATTTAGCCACGTGCAAACCCAGAATCCATTCTTCCCCAACCTAATTAATATTTAACACAGTTCCAGGATGACTCAGGAGCAGCGAGGGATGCCCCACACATCTCCCTGGGAGCACATCCCACAATGGGGACCACCAGCAAGCACCCATCTCTCACCAGCACCTGTGATCCGTTGGCATCGCTGATGTCTCCTGGGATGCTGCTGCGCTCCCCCAAGCCCTTGCTCCTCCGGAGACCTCCTGCACCATGGGACAGATTCCAGCCACGGCCTCACCCATGGCAGCATCCCCTGCAGAAGGCTCAGCCATTGGGAGAGGAGCTGTGCCAGGTAGGGAGCTGGGCTTCCCAAAACACAGCCTGGCACATAGGGATGGCGAGAGCTGCACACAACCACCCAGAGCGATGAAAGCAGGCAGAACAGCTAATCACCACCCAGCCCCTCCAAAGGTCAGCGCTTTTCTAGCCTCAGACAGCTCCAAACTGACCTGGTGCCACTCTCCTGCCCCGCTGCTCTCCATCAGCCTGATTTGAGCCTCAATTGCCCACTTGAACACAGCTGAATCCATTTACTGGGGCCGGCCGGGCTGCCCTAGCAGGGGGCAGGAGCTGCTCCAGCTCTGAAAGGCTGGAAAAAGCAACGGGAAATAAATGAGCTGCAATCATTTCTCCCCTGTGACTCCTGCCATCGCTTCTGCTTCCTTTCTTTGGTGACTTCTGGATGGAAAGGCCGAAGAAGTGTTTGTCTTCTGACCCCAGCATGTGCTTGAAAGGGGAACAGGCATCGAGGGCTGTAAGTCACTAAGTGGCTCCCTGCCTCAGTTTCCCCACCTGTAGATCAGTGGTGAAGGAGGGAGAGGGAGAAGTGCTGAAGCCTTTGGAAGGAGAGCTGCTTGCCATGGAGATTGTCAGGTAGATTTTCCTAAAGGTTTTGAAAGCTGCACCTGCTTCATCATCATGTCATCACGCAAATGGATAACACCGCTGACATTTCCCAGGGAGGTTGGGTGTTTTAATTTAAATCATTTTTGAGGAAATGCTGGAGAGAGGAGAAGAGGCCTGCTTTGGTTCTCTAACAAACTAAGAAATATTACAAACTAATAAAAATCCTGGAGCCTGAAAGCCTTTGGTGCAGGCAGGGGGAGAGGCAGGCGGGCAGCCCTGTCACCCAGTGATGGGCACTGAGAACGGGGCATCTCCGCTGTGAAGCCCCTGGCAGGTGCGAGGGCTCTGCAAAAGAAGGACACAATGATGGAGCCACTCCAAAAATCACTTTTATTAGGTGCTTAAAATAGAGCCTGGCACGCAATGTTCTCGGTTGGGTTTGTCGAGAGAAGCTCAGATGCAGATGAGGTCCACGATGCTGTTTGTACGGAGGAAGAGGAGGATGGGTAGAGGGCAGAAGCAGCAGAAATGAGAACTTATAGTGCTATCTTCAAAGTGAAAGTAATAAGAAAAAAAATATGAGAAATTAAACCTGGTGAACAGCTAAGGAAGAGCGGTTTGTGGGAGAGAAACCAGTGCCCAGGGGTGAGACCTGATAGGCTGGAGGGGAAGCCTTTCCCAAACAAGCCTTTGACATCCCAGATGGATGCAGGGGAAGGACTGGGAGGAGATGGAGGCCCCCCCCCGTCGCCTTCCCTGCCCTGCTGGGCCCCCCAGCACCCCTGGGCTCGACTGGCAGCAGCCAGGAGGGATGTAAGTGTTGGTGACACTCTCTTGGGCTTGAGAAATTTGGGAGCCTCTTCACTCAAGCATCTCTTTGAGAGCTGCATCCCTGTGTGATGCCCCAAAACGGAAGCTGCTGTCTCCTGCTACCAATAAAGCTGCTTCCGCGGTTAATTACTTCTGCTGCTTAAAAAAACCCCAACAGCTTGTTTCTAATTTGAGTTGCCCTGGCTCTTGCCATGCCTTTGGGGGGCAGATTAAAGACCCCTCTAGTTGAGAGCATCCTGGTCAGACGCTCCTTTCCCCCTTTCCGAAGCATCTCTGGTTCCTGCCACATCCTTGCTCTCCGGGCTGGGAGACGAGACCCCGCAGAGCGAGCCTGCCTCGGCGCCTGCTCCCCTCTGCAGGGAACTTAAGATGCGATTCGATTCTGCTGTGCCAATAAAAGCCCTGTTCCCCCTGCCTGGCACCCCAAAATAACCCTCGTGTGCACCAGCGAAGCCTCCCCTCTTGCAGAACCCAGCCTCCAGGCAGAGGATGAGCTGTAAGTCCAAACCACGACCCCCGTAAACCTTTGCAGCTGCTGTAATTCACCCGGCGCGGTTCATTTCTGGCCCAATGCCTCCCGATGAGGAGCGTGAGCATCGCTCCCTTGTGCAGGGGGCTTGGTGCCGTGGAGCCGGGCGGCACCTGGGGCTGGAAGCTGCCAGATGCGGAGGGTGACAAGTGCTGCGGGGCTGGCACAAGGTGCCTGCATCTCCCCTGCCTCCTCCAGCAAGGGCTCGCCTTAATTCCACCGCCTGCCTCAGATGCACCCGGCCGTGGCTGCTGGAGGAGGAAGGGTCTCTGAGCAGCCTGGACCTTGTCCCCCTGGATGACAGGGGACCATGCTGGTGAGGCTCTGCCTGCAGCCACTCCAGCTCTATGTGCCCCATCCAGGCATGGGCACAAGGAAAAGGAGGGTTGGACTAGATGACCCACAGAGGTCCCTTCCAACCCCTACCATTCTGTGATTCGCTCCAGCACGGGGCCCAGGCAAAGCTGCTTGGTGCGTTAATAATAAATAACAACAATAAATAGTGTGTGAGGCACCTACGGTGCTCTCAGCTGATGTTCTCGGAGGAAGCGAGGGATTGGAGCAGTTTCACAGCAAAGCTCCTGTTTTGGGGCATTGGAGGGGGTGATTTGGCCCCCCGAGTTCCGGGGGGAGCCAAGGCTGGAGCACCCACCCAGGGACACTCGGTGCGGGGGGACCCGCTGGGAAATGAGTCCTGCAGCAGTGGGCACCTCTCTCTCAATGCGCCAAGCTCCTCGGGCTGCTCTGGTTTCAAAGGAAATCAAATTAATTGCACGTATCTTGCATTTTAATCTCTGGTTTGCAGGCAGCGCTTCTAGCTGAGAGCAGACAATTCAGGCAGCGGCTGAACCTTTGCCTCCCATCCCAGCGTGGCGGCAGCAGCCACGATAACCGTGATCAAAGAGGCTTTTTCTCTACACCTACAAAATTACAGCCTTGAAGGGGCTCCGTCCTTGCTTGGTTTGGGAGCTGGCAATGTTTCTGCAGGGAGAGGGATGGCGGAGGGGACGGGGGACGCAGGCGCTGCTGGGCTGCCTGGGGCTCAGCCTGTGCCTCACCGGGACAAGCAGGATTAAATCAGGGACGCGTTTACACCGGGGAAATTTCTCGGCAGCTATTTCCACACATTCCAGCACCAATTTAGCTGAACCACAGGGAATATATTTTGCATTTCGGTTTCCCCACTGTACAAAACGCAGAGGAGAAAGGCTGTTCCAGGCCCTGAGTCTGCAAACCCTGGCGGTTGCACACCTGAGCGGAGCCAACCGGGCTGGGGCTCCGCAGCCGAATATTTAACGCAGATCGTGACTCTAATTCAGCAGAGTATTTAAGCCTGCACTTCACTTCCAGCATGTGCTTCAGGCCCCTGGAGATCTCGCTGGGTCCTGAACACATGCCGAAGTGTTTTGGTGAGCGGCGATGGCGTGTGGAACGGGGACCGGGGAGAGCCATTACCCTCCAAAATAATTACCCGGCGAAGGCGCAGCAGCCGTTTCGTGTGCCTGGCTGAGCACGGAGCTTATCCAGCGGGGAACCATCTCGCCTTGGCTGGAAGATGAATGAGAAGTTCAAATGGCTTTTTACTGTGTCAAGGTTTTCTGGTCCCTTCAAAGCCCCCTGCACGCAGCAATTGCCTGAGGGGACACCACATCTGCATGGAGACATGACCTCCTGGGGTACCTGCACCTCATCACCTCCCATCAGATCCCAGGTCTGGCTGGGATGGTTTTTCTTGGTCTTTCCCACACAAGGGACTCCCAAGCGAGGTGCTGGCCAAGGTCTGGATGCACCCGTACCCACACCACAGGCTGCACCGGGGTCTCTTGGGGCTACACGTGTGTTGGTAAAGGCACGTTTTGTTTAGGGTTCCAGTTAAACCAGCACCAAAGTCCTTACCTCTAACGAGCAGGGACTGGGTTTATGCCCAAGCAAAGGGATGGCTCATTCCCGTTACCCAGGGAGGGGAACACGGCTGGCAGCATCGGTGCCTGGCGAGCGGCAGGGGAAGGGCTCCTTCAAGCCTCGCTGATGTGGGTTCACCATGTCCCTTGGTTTGGAACAACCAGGGGGGAACTCGAGCTACCCACCGCTCCCTGCCATTTCAATTTTAATTACTTCTCATAGAAAGAAGCAGCAACAGCCCAGGCGAGCAGGTGTTGCGTCCCCCCCTTGGCAGCGATGCACGGGGGCTGCTGTCACAGGGGAGTGTCCTGCAGAGCCCCCCAGCATCGCAAGAGGGGGGCTCCTACCGCGATGCCCTCCACCATACAAAGGATTTCCTTTTCTTTTTTTTCTTTTGTTTTTATATACAAAAACAGAAAAGCCAGAACTTTCTCCCCCCGCTTTTCTTCCCATTTTTTCCCTCTTTTTTTTCCCCTTTGTTAACATTATCCACAAAAGTTTACAAAATAGCCGTGAGATTACACTTGCGGGATACAGGATCCAATCGACTCTGGCAGAAGCCAGCCAGCCCCACAGGGATACCAATCAAGAGATGCATCACCATCATCATTTCTGTTTCTTTTGCCCAAAGTCCCCTCCTTTCCCCTCTGCTTCCCTCCAGCCAACGGCAGCGAGCAAACGACAGGGCAGCGGGAAGGTGCTGGGTTTGTGGCTGATTATCTGAGTGCTCAAAAAAAAAAAAACACCCAAGAAAGAAACAAAAGAAGAACACGTGTCCCAGAGGGAAAGGCCTTTTTTCATATTTCCAAAACACAGACTGTCCAGCGAAGGAGCAGACACTGCTGGGGTGTCTCGTGGTGCCGGGGGGACGTGAGGAAGGGGTGATCTGCTGATCATCTGTATGGCTCTTCGACCGCTCGGGGCATCATCCCCCTCCGGCTTGGCCCCCCGAGCCCTCCCGGCTGCCCAGCGGGTGCTTTCGGGAGCCATGCCCTGCCGGAACCACGAAGATGCTCTGCAAGCTCCGTGGCCAGCTCTGCTCTGCTCCATCTGCCACACCGCTTGGACTCTTGGTCAAGTCCAAGAATCCTTGTTTTGCTCAGTTTTGTGGTTGTTTTTTTGTGGTGGTGGTGGGTTTTTTTTTTGGTAAAAATAGTTTCTCCCTCCCCACCCTACTGTCAGCCCCACCAGTGCATCAGCCTTCAGCAGTCCAGGGGGGCTGCTTGCACCTCCACAGCCAGGAGCTGCCCCCCACGCTGTCCCCGAGCCCAGGGCTGGGTGAGGTGGGGATAGACCACCCGCACGGCTGTGGCACCTCGGAGGAGCTCCCTGGCCCTCTTGGGCTCTGCCCCAATGCCGTAGTAAGCTACGAGGCTGGCGGCAAGGAGCAGGAGGCAGAGGACCAGCACCGTCAGGAGGCTCTGCCTGCCCGCCAGGAGCCAGTAGTGGTGGGCAGCCTCTTTAGTCCTGGCGTTCACGCAAGCCACCTTGGCCTGCAAGTCTACAAAGGCCACGTGGAGGCAAGCCCAGTACTCTGTGTCCTGGTGGAGCCGGGTGATGTTGTACGTGTGGATCCCCATGGGGATCCGGGCCACGTTGGTCATGTCCAAGTTGGAGTTAAGCAAGAAGCTGGACCAAGTGAGGTTGGAGGAGATGGTGTTGAGATGCGGCTTCCAGGCAACCAGGATATGGTAGGACTGGACATCCACCACCACCAGCTCCAGGCTGTCCTCGCTGAGCGGGAAGGAGTGGTTGACCATCATGCTGATGCTCTTGGTGTCTGCCCCAAGGAGGTTGTGAGCCACACAGGTGTACAGGCCAGCCTCCCGAGCTGAGATCCCATGAATCTCCAATGTCCCTTCGGGGTGCACCTTGTACTGCCCATCTTCCATGTAGGGGATCAGCTTCACCCCTGAAGGGGTGACCCAGTAGATCTCCGGGTCCGGCTCTGCCAGAGCTCGGCAATGCAAGGAGACATTGTCACCGTCTGCCACCTCTAAATGGGAGGGGAAGCTCTTGGTGGAGATGAGAGGCAGGCACCGGTCTGTCATCTCCCGGAAAGGGACATCCCGAATGTGCCTCCTTTTGAGGTCGGGGGGCTCGGCACACAGCGTGGACTGGGGTTCAATGAAGCGGATGTGGTTTTCTGTGCTGTTGACCCAGCGGATGACACAGTCGCAGCGGATGGGGTTGCTGTGGATGCTGATCTCCTGCAGGTTGGGCAGGGACTCCACCGTCTGCTTATGCAAGGCACTTAGGGCGTTGTTGTTGAGCATTAGGGTTTCCAGTTGGGGAAGGTGGTGGAACGCGTTGGGGTGGATAAAGGACAGCTTGGGGTTGTTGGTCACATCTAGCTTGGTCAGCTCGGGGAGGTTGATCAAGGCAAACTGGTCTATGGACACCAGCTCCTCCATGTTGTTGAGCCCCAGCTCTTTGAGGTGAAGCATGTTCGTGAAGTCGCTTTGCTTGACCCTCTGCAATGGGTTTTTGTTCAGATCCAGGAACTTGAGGCCAGGGACTTGCTGCAGCGCCCGCTTGGGGACGTGCATGAGCTTGTTGTCATAGAAAGAAAGGCTCTCCAGGCTCCTCAGCCCTTCCAGCGCATAGTCTGAGATCTCCCTTAGGTTCATCCCAGCCAAAACCAAACTCCGCAGGTTTGACAGGGGCCTGAAATTCATATCCAAGATCGCATCCACCCTGTTGCCTCCGATCATGAGGATCTCCAGGCTGGGGAGCATCTGGAACCAGCGACTGTCAACCATCCTCAGCAGATTAGAGTTGAGGTGGAGGCGCAGCAGGCTGCTGAGGCCAGAGAAGGCGCAGGGAGCAATTCTGCGGAGCTGGTTGTGGTTCAGGTAGAGCTCTTGCAGGTTGCCCAGCCCAGGGAAGCTGCCATCGGGCAGCTCAGAAAGCTGGTTCTCCTCCAGGTGCAGGCTGAGCAGCTGAGGCATGCTCTTCAGGCCAAAGTCCCAGACATCAGAGAAGCTGTTCTGCGACAGGTCCAGCTCCGAGAGGTTTCTGAGATAGTCCAGCTCGCTCTGCTCCAGCCTGGCAATATTGTTGCTTTGCAAGAGCAGGGTCTGGGTCCCCTCCGGCAGGTCTTCGGGCACGGCGGAGATGAACAAGTCATTGCAGTCCACCGTGGCAGCCTCCCGGTACACCGAGCGTGGGGTATACCACGGCCTGATCTGGCAGACGCACTGCAGTGGGCATTTGACCTTCCAGGGCACGATGGGGATGGCGGCGGCAGCCACCACGCAGAGCAGAAGCGAGCTGGTTTGGAAGCGTCTCATTTTCAGCTGGTGGGACCGGCTTCCTCCCAGGCAGGAAAGGCTCATGGGGCGCATCCAGAGCAAGGCATGGGGTGACAGCTGGGTGGGGACAGCATCCGTGGGAGAAGGTGATCCATGCAAGCCCCTGGCACCAATCAGCCCCTGCTGCCGACTGCCCTGCCTGGTGCCGCCCACCAAGAGCACATAACCCCTGTGACCAGGGCTGGTGCCTTCAATCAGAGCTTCGCCTTTTCTTCCTCCCCAGATGATTCATTTTTGCACTTGGCTGCATCTTTCAGGTTCCTCCTTGAGGTCATTCCTGAAAGAGGCCAGACAACAAGCTGTGTTAGAGGAAATGTTGTACACAGAGAACACGTGTGTCAGAGAAAACAAACGGGCTGGAAAGGCAAAGCCTTGTGCACAGGACACCCAGCATCCTGCCCAGCTTCAAGACAGACCAACATGTCCATCTAATCTGTTTTCTACCCATAGCACTAACTGTGCCCTCCCACCCCAAGAAGTTCTGAGTGTAATTAGTCCACGGATGCTCTGCCCAGGGCCACTAGCAGCCCATGGACCTCACGCTAGCCTGGCTCAAAGGCTTTCCCATGAGTAGAGCTGGAGCTTTAGATGCTGAGAAGAGAAAGTCTCCATGGGGACAACTTTGCTCTAGGCTTTCAGGACTCCAGGAGCTTCCAGCCCCCTTTGCAGCCCCCTAACGTGTTTGTCCCCAGCTGGGCTTATGGGGGAAACCTGCCCCTGAGCATGGAGCTGTTTGCTGGCCTCACTGGCAGCAGCCCTGTAGCAGCACAGGGACCACAGGCTCAGAGCTCGGTTTGCTTCATGCTGGAACAGGTTATCCCAGACCCATCTCATCCCTGTTACTTCTACACCAGCGAAGCAGTAAGCACACCTACCTCTGCACAGCCTTGGGCTGCGGGGTTTAAAGGAGCCAGTGCTAGGGGGCTGGTGGCCCAGAGGGCTGATGCTGAGCAGAGAGCCAGGCTTTTGGGGAAAGAGCAGGACACAAGAAAGTGCACACAGCCACCTACACAAAGGGGCTGCAGCATCCAGAGCAGCCACACAGACCCCCTACACAAACCTCTACTCCAGGATAAACCCCCCAGCTCTTTTTAAAGCAGTGGTCTGGGGTGGGGGCAATTTCCTGGGAGTGGAAAACCCTAATTGGGCTTATTAGAAGCTCCTGGGGGAATACAGAAGCCCCTCAACGCCCTCTATGCTGGTGGGATCCTGGCTTTGCCCCCTTGCTCTGTGCCCTTTCTGGGGAAAAGGGGCTGGGGTTCCTTGATGGGGTGTTCGGTGAGGGGCTGGGGTGGGCATGAGCCCCGCGGCACCTTCCTGCCCCTCTCCACGTCCAGCTGTGGGGTTTGGAGGAGCCAGAGTTGCCCATCACCCCACCTTTGATTTTTTGATGAGCCATAGCTCTCCTGACCCACGCTGACACAAGTTGAACCAAGCCCCGAAGCTTCTCCCCATCTTAAAAGACTCTCACACAGCAGGAAAGACGTTAAAAAGCAGCTGGAGTGGGAAAAGAAAGTTTCCCTCCAAGCAGCTCTATTTTATCACCCCCTTGTTCTTCCTGTAAAGGGCTTCCAAGCAAAGTTTATTCAGCATCGACTCATCCAAGCCTTGTGCCAGAATTGATCCCGCACACTTCCCTTCTTGCCTGCTGCGAGGGCATTGGCTTTTAAACCATCTCCCGGAGAAACAGCATTAAAGAGGAGGAAGGCTGTATTGATTTCTGCATCCTTCTGATGGACCCTCATCTTTCTTTTTAAGTGCACAGGCATTTCTGCGACTATAAATCTCTCTGGCCGTTAAAATATTATAGAATCTTTTCTCCTTAAAAAAATAGTACGGAGGAAGAAGTTTTTTTGTTTCCTTCAGGCTGTGAAGAAGAGCCCAGAAGAAGCACCTTGCTTCATACCCCATTTTACAGGGAAGACTCCCCAGTGTTGCTGTTGGGTGATGTCTCCAGAGGGTTTGTGTCTGTAACCAGCTTTTACCGCGTTTGCCTGGCACGGGACGGGGCTGCGGCACTGGTGGCTGTGGAAAGTCTTGCATCCAGGACGATGCTGTAACAGTCCAGGTGTTTGTATAAGTAATAGGAGCAGAGCTTGCAGAAAAAATGTCATTTTTCAGACACTCTGGGTACTAAACTTCATACTTGACGGTTTCATATGGCGTGGAGCAAACCGAACAGGGAGCGTGTGGTCCCCGCTGCGGGGTGCCAACCCCGGGGAGGCCAGACCTGGCAGGGGACGGAGCTGACCCCCCCTCTGCCGTGACAGCCCTGCTCCCTGGGGACAGGAGGGACAACCTGTGGACCTGCACCCTGAATTCCTGCAGTTCAGCCGTGTGACGGTGGAGAGGCGGGGAAGGAGAGGGCAGGAGCCCGCTGGTTGTCTTTTGTCCGTTACCCAGTCAAGTCAGGCTCATTATTTCTTAATTAGGAGCTGACGAAGCCTGCAGGTAGCACGCAAACTCATTTAGCCTTTCACTGTGCCGCACCAGAGATGGATGGTGGGATGGAGCCGGCAGCCCCGCAGCTCCCACGGCAGCGGTTTTCGTTCCACCGTTTCACCGTTTGGGTTCGAAAGCCTCCCCCCGCGGAGCTGCGTCCCCGCCAGCCCGGGGAGCGGGTGCGGGAGCCCAGGCTGGCGAGGGCTGGGGATGGGGATCCCCGGGGGAGACCCAGACCTCGAGGGGCTTGCGCAGGGTCGATTCCCCGTGTTCATCTTTGTAGTGATTCACGTGCACACATGCGTGTGCGCACACGTACCCCGAGCTCCCACCTGCCCCATCCACCCGCAAACCCCCAGCGGCAACAAAGCATCGGCCGTGCCCCGAAAGCCCTTGTTTTCCCCTCAAACAGACTCGGGGCGTGGAGCAAGATGGAAAAGCGGAGGGACCTGGGGTTTGAGGCTAACAAATAGAGAGATCAGGTTCGAGACGCGGCTGGGGTTGCGAGGCTAAGTGGTGTCTCCCAGGGAGCCCAGATTTCATCTGCTCTCCAAGACAGACTGATCTGCTGCCTTTGCAGGCGGTGGGAGGATGCTGCCCTGGATAACAGGAGCCTCCTCGGTAAAACCAAAGGAAGGGTGGCAGCAAGGGGAGTGGGGACGTGGCCGACTGGAAGGTCTGCCGGGGCCAGGCGGGGACGTGGACCCCCTCTGCAGCCAGGCTGGGCTCCAGCGAGGCCACGGCTCCCGTGTTTCCCTCCAGCGCCGGCAGCCCCCGGCTGCTATTTCGGGCTTTTCCTCGGCGTGGGCTGTGGCACAGCGAGAGTGACAGCAGGGAGCAGGGTGACATTTCAGCTCGGAGTTTATTTTTTTCCAAAAATGTAGAGCCAGGGGGCTGAAACATTTGCTGCCATGCGCCGGCACAGCGGGAAATGGAAAATACCCCCAGTTTCCTTTATTCCCCCTGCAGGAATCAAGCCCAATTCCCACACCAGGGATGCCACTTGCCTCTTCCATGGTTTCCCAGCATTTACCCAATTCCTTCATCACCCGAAGGCATTTCTGTAACTTCTACCTTCCAGGCTGGATGTCTTCCAGGTACAAACGTCCATCTCCCCTTCCGCACAGATTGCAAAGCAGCCGGAGCCCTGGTACGCCTTTGGTAAGGTTTCCATCTGGAGGCAATCCCCAAGGACACGAGATGCCAGGGCCAGCCAGGGTGTCTGTGGCACTGCCCCAGTTTGCCACAAGCCCACGACATCATCTGCGGTGTCACTTGCTGATGGGGGGGCTCAAGGAATCTGTTTCCATCCCAGCCAGGCGTGCTCAGGGACAGAGAGAGGGATGCAGCAGAGAAATATGGAAGTAATAGGAATAAGGGGGAATGAAAGCACCACCGAGAGATAAAGAAGGAAGACCAGGGGTGAAAAGGAGAAGGAAAGGAACAAAGACACCATCAGAGAATGAGGCTGGGAGAGGGAGGTGAGACAGGGAACACAGGAGAGATGGGGGGCACAGCACCGGGGAGGGGGGAACGCTGCTGCATGAACAGGAGGCAGAAGCCCAGAGAAAGAAGAAAAAAAAAAAAACCCAGAAAAGCAATGAGAATGAGAATTGATGAGGCACAGAGAAGGGAAGAGTCTTTTCATCAGCAAGTTTGCTGGATGAAGGCAGGAGATAAATCACCCAGTGGAAGGAGCCTTGGTCTCAGTGCTTGCACCGGCTGCCTTTCTCCCTCTGTCATCTGTCTAATCGCCCGGCTTCGGGAGATAAATGGCTGCAGCTGAGCCCTGGGCTCTCCTGCCCTTCCCTCTCCCTCACCGCAGCCAGAGGAGTCCAACGCTCGCCCAGCGTGCTGCCGGGCGGGGGGCGATGGGCAGCCCCTGCACCCCGCGGGGACGGCGACGACTCCAGCCGCTCCCGGGGTCCCTTGGCCGGGGAAAGCCGGGAGTGGGGCCGTGCTCAGCTCTCCGTGGCCGTGTCCCCAAGGGGTAACAGACGCCCCAGCCCGTGCCGCATCTCCCTGGGGGCCCTGAGCTCCTGCCAAGCCCCTGTCTCTTCTGGGTGACAGCTTTAAACAAGCAGTGCACACAGCAGCCTACGACATGCCCATCGCATTCGGGCGGCTGCTAAACCTTCACGTCCCTGTCACCGGCCCTGCCAGCTCCCGGCGGAGGCAGATGAGAAGTGGCAGTCAGATGCTGCGGGAAAATCCTCCCCCCGCCGCCGTCCCCCGCTGCCTTTTGCTCTTTTCGACAGTGCGATCCCAATCTGCAGCCAGCCCTGGGGAGAAGACGCGGCGGCGGGATGGGTGCAGGATCTGGACTTTGTCCTGCCCAAGGCGGGAGGATGGGAGTGACCTGGGCATCGCACCCTGGGCTCTGCTGGGTTTGCAGCTGGAGACGTGCACACGCTGCTGGTCCAGGCTGGGCCAGCCCCTCTGTACACTGAGACAACACCAGACCAAGCTGCACAGCCCGGCCATACACCCAGAAAAGGGAATTTTTTGGCATATCACCTCGCCCGGCTCTGCCCTGGCTGCTGTGGGCTCAGGACTTTCTGTGATGGCACCCAGCAAAGTTTGTCCCCTCAGGCTGAGGTCACATCTCCTCTGTTTAAACTTCTGTGTAAAAGCTTTGCTCGTATTTGTGATAAAACCAACAGGAATTAAACAGGATTCTGTATCAATTACTTGTAAAACTCTGAAATAGGGCGCTGTGCTCTTATCCGAGACACTCCTATGGAAGTTTCCTTATCTGGAAAGAGATGCTTTATTATGTGCTGCAGGGCTGTGCTGTAATGTCTGGTTTTACAAGGCTGGCTCCGGGGTCTTGCTGTCTTCAGGGCTGTCACCATCCCCTGCCCTGGGTTTTGGCACCAGGTTTTGGCACCGGGACCCCGTCCAGCACAAGTGCAGCACCGCAGCTCCCACCCGGACATCTCCTCTGAACCACTGCCCCGCTGGATAACAACTCCTCAGGATCTCCTGTTTTTAGTGGTGCTGAGCACCCACAGCATCTAAACCCAGGCTGAGGGGAGAGAGGAGAGGGATCGTGTGGACTCCGCGGCCCTGGCAGATCAGCCCTGCCCCTGCTGCTGTCACGATGCCAGCTGGGAATGTGACTTATTTATGACATTTTTATAGCGGTAAAAGCCTTAGTGCAAATGCAAAACAAGCCCTTTCCTTCCCCTGGGTATCTCGTGCCTTCTGGGAAGTCAGCACTGAGGATGCCGGTGCTGGCACTTTGTGGATCCGTCCTCCCCAGGCAGCTCTGCCCGTGGAGCTCGCATGCTGCCCCGGGTCCCCGTCACTGCCTGCCCCCAGCACGGAGCGCAGGATCAGGCTGGCCCGAGTCTCGTTTCAAAAGTACAGTTACAGTATGCAAATACATCCCAAGGGATCATTAAATCACAGGCATTCTGGATTAGCCACTTCTACAACTGTGATACTAATGGTATCTATTAGATAGCTGTTAATCTTGAATAAATGTTTTTAATGATTCACTGTTTAACATACAATAACTGACATATTAAATCGCAGTTAAGCTGCGGAGGTCAAGTCATTATCCGGGGCTCAGGATGGCAGGGATGATGCAGAGATGTAACTCCGGATATTGGGAAAAGGAAATACATCCTGCAAGCGTTACATGGGCTCTCGAAAGGGTTTTCTGATGTAGGGACCAGCCAAAGCCCCGGGCCCTGTGGGGGTTGGACCAGTGACAAGGTGGCTCCAGGATGCGGGATGAGCCCTGGGCTGAGCACCCCACTGTGCCTGGGGGCACTCCCGATCCCTGCGGACTCTCAGCCCTGTTGCTCAGGGGTTTCTAGGGATTTTCTCCGTTTGCACCATCAAGGGAAGGCAATGGCAGGTGAGCACTAGCCAGGCAGCGGGAGGGATGCCTCTGCAGGCAGCTTGAGCTACCTGCAGCTGATACAGGGACAGAAAACGGCAGAAACTGCTGTGTGAGATACCTGATGTCTGAGCGAGAAAACCCATTCAAGCACTATGGCCCAATGTTCACCCAAAGCTTCACTTCGTCTTGGGAACCAACAGTTTCTCCAAGCCAGCCATCCTTGGTTGGCAGGTCCCCTCACTTCACCCATGGCCACGAAGCCCAACGCCCCCGGCCAGGTTTGAGTTTCCTGCCTGGAGCTCCAGCAGGTCCCAGCAGCCGTGCCGGCCAGCACAGGCGAGACGCACAACACGAGAAGGAAGACTTCGGACATGGGGAACAGAACACCAAGGGGTTCAATGCAGTTGGAGACCTCGGTGGAGCCTGGGCTGAGCTCGGCTCTTGGTGTCCTGGGCTTTAATTTGCCCTCGTTGCTGATGGAAAACTCCTTCATGTAAAGACAGGGTAAACTCCTGGCTCTGCGGGTCAGGATTTCGGGGCTCAGTCCCCATCTCAGATCCATGGTGGGAAAGTGGCAAAAGAGTTCAGGCTTACTCAGTGTGCAAGGCAACAGCAAAGCAAATACTCGGTGCCTTTGGATGCCAAACACATCCCCTCCCTCCTGCTATAAAAGGGGGCTGGGATGCTTCAGCAGCACTGCCGGGGAGCTCAGATCTCCAAGCAAGCGTCTCCGAAGCCTGGAGTGGAAAAGCAGCTGCTCTGCTCAGAGCAAAGATCCCGACACAAACCTTGGCATGGAATTTACCACCGCGTCAGAAAACAAACAAATAAATAAAGACACCGACTCTCCCCCCCACCCTGCCCCGTAACGTGGCAACCGCTCCCCTCGCATCCTCCCTCATCTGTATGCTCCGTCACAGCCCCGCGCCATCCGCCGGGTGAGCACCATGGCAACACCGTGGTCTTTAAACACAGGAGTTGGTGCCACGATCGCAAACAGCATTAGGCAATTTAATTAAGCAGCTGGCAAAAGGAAAAACTTTGTCTGTTTGAGGCGTTTTATTAAATTCCGGCGTATTATGCAGCTCTGCATCTTCGTTGGCTTGTTCGAGGGGTGGGGGGATGCTCCCGTCCTGGCCTTTCTGCAGCTTCACCCCTGGGTGAAGCAAACAACCCAACGCAAGGCGTGCTGGGTGGCGGGGAACCCCCTCACGGCTCCCTGCTCCCCACCTTGTCTGTTCTCCGCACCCACGCACGCGGCCACGGCAGCAGAGCCGCGCTCCGGCCCCAGGCTGCAATTTTGGGTCGTTATCCCCTGAAAAGCATTTAGAGAAGATGGAGAACAGANCCCTCAGAAACCAGCNGCACCAGGCTGCTGCTCTGCTGGCTTTTCTGGTGGTTTCTTTCCTCNNTTAAGCGTCGTTTTGTGCAGAGAGACCCAGGGATGCTGTTTGTCGGCCTTCTGCATCTCTCCCGGCAAGGAGGGCGATAGCGTGATTTCTGCTTGTCTAGGAGGAAGCCAGGAGATAAAAAGCTGCTGGGAGCGTGCAAACCGCTTGGCTGCCCGCACCTCGCTAGCGTGCTGACCTGCCAGGAGCCGGCGGGCAGGAGCAGTGCCCGCTGCTTATCTGGATGCTTCTCTCCATCCACTTGGGATGGTTTTTAATGAGAAAGGTTGGGAAATAAGCCTGTTCTTCTCTTGCTTTCAGGCTCTGCAAGGTTTGCGGCGGCTCTGCCCGCCTCCAAAACGCTCCCACAGGTTCCTGTGGCTTCACGGCGATGCTGCTGCCAGCTTCAGGCACGGACTTCAGCCTCCAGCCTGCAGGATTTGGCCCTGCTCAGCCACAAACTGCCCACGCAGTGCTGAGCACAGCCCAGAGCTGTGTTGAGTCCCACACTCCTTGACTGGGGATAAGCACGGCCCCATCCCACCAGGACACCGAGAGACCGGGTGCCTCGGTGGACAGGGAGATGCTTAGGGAGAAGCCAGGGTCCCTGGGCTGGGGGACCCTGCAGAGCAGCTTCTCCAGAATGTGGCTCAGGGGCATTCAGGCTTGCTGAATATTTATTCCTCTTAAATATAATCACCAGGGCCCTTCCCTGCCCCTCATCTGCCTCCTCTTTGGTTGCAAAGGTTGAGACCATGCAACCTTGGCAGGGAGCAGCGCAGACGGATGCCGAGATGGCACCCAGCTCTCCCCGCGACACCCAGAGCCACGGCCGGGCTCCTTAGCAGGGCCAGGAGTTAAATCCATCTGCGCTGCCCTGCCTGCTTCGAAAGGCAGCTTTGGAGGTGCCGAGCTGGTGGCACGAGCTCTGAAGGCAGCGGATTTGCCCGCTGTGTGCGGAACAATCACACCTATGGGAAGCCTCAAATCCATTACTTTTCAGCTGGGCAGCCCTGGGGCCATCTCATTTTATCCCGAGAATCGCAGGGTTGGTCTCCAGGCCGTGGCGTTAACTGGTGCAGTTTCAAATGCCTTGCAAAAGCCAACTGGGAAGGCTGGCTGATCTCCACTCTGGATTGCCTGAAGAAAGAAGTGGCTGGGAAGATGGAGTCTCGGTCTCAGCTCGTAGCTGAATTGTCTTTTACTCCATAAGATTTGCATCATTTAACAAAACCTATGCTGCATCTTTGGAAGCATCTGGAATGACTGCACCGTCTCGGGGCTGCAGCAGGAGCTGAACCCTGGGTGCGCACGGCCAGACTCTGCGACTGCAGATCCCCCTCCCCAGTGTCCCTGTGGTCCCCTTCAAATGTCAAGGTCAAGAAGATCCCAGGCAGAAAGGGGATGGAGAAGCAGAGGAGAGGGCTCAGGCAGGGTCGGTGCCGGTAAGCTCAGAGAAAGCGGGAGGGCTGCAGCGCGTGGTTTTGTGGGCACCTACGTCCTCCCCTGCAACCATCGTTTTGGGAATCTGAAGAGCCCTGGCCCATTTTGCTGTTCATACAAGGAGTGTTTCACAGCTCTGGCCATCGCCATGTCCCTGCCCAGACCCTTCCCAGGCAGGAGAGCCTGCTGGCATTGCTCAGATCGCAGGCGTATCACTGGCTTTGGTCTGCTGCCTTATTTATTCCCGAATAATCCCCCGCCCACCTCGTGCCCTTTCTGACTGTTGCTGCACTGTGTCAGTGTTTCCAGAGCTATCTGCAGGATCTTATTCCTGAGTGGCAACAGCTAATTTAGAGCCCTTCAGCCTGTAAAAGCCATCGCTGAGCCTCAGAGAGCCTAGCGCAGGGTTTCAAATGGCATTTGCCTCCTTAATCACCCAGAGGCTTTAGAAAATGCCCTCTGATCAACAAAGCTCCCAGTCCCCGGCACGTGGGGAGCTGTGTGGAGCTGCGTGCTCCAACTCCAGCACCCACAGAGAGGTCCCAGCATGCCAGGATGCTCCAAGCATCCCGAGCCCATTGGAAATGTTCACTCTTCCCCTCTGCTGTGCTCGATTCCCACCTCCCAGTCCCGCAGTGACCCCCCAGCTCGCAGGCACCGCATCCTTGCTCCAGGACCTTCCTGGTGAGGTGGGGCTCCAGCCTGCCTGTTTCGGAGGCAGAAATCACGGCTCCCTTCCCCGACCTGGTGTGCCCAGCAGCAGGGAACCGTGCCGCAGGCACAGCCTGTCCCCGGCACCGCTGTGCCATGGCTGAGAGACAAAGAGCCCCGGCCTGGTAATGAGCTCCCCCAGTTCCTCCTCCCCGCCGTGCTGTGGAGCGAGGTGTTAAATAATTCAGGTGAGCTCCTGAACTGCCTGGAAAACACCTCCAGGTCTTTCCTAATGAGCTCACTCCGGACCTGCTGTTCAAGGCTAGAGGAGAAGGGACAGCCAGTCCCTCCGCCAACACGCAGACGCTGAGCAACCACGGGCCACCACCACGTCCCTGAACGCTGCAGCGTGGCTGGCTGGTGGGTCCCCAGATTGCCGGGCCACACACGCAGCACCGGGAGCATCTCATGGCAGGAGGGAGGTGGCTGGGTCACATCCCAGCTGGTGCAAAGCAGAGCGGGAGCTACACCGGTGCGCAAAGCAGAGCCGTGAAGCACAGGCAGATTCAAACGAGGCAGAAATCGTCAACGCAACAGAGAGCGAAACCTGGAGCAAACTCCCCCCGCGGGGAGACGGGCTCTGCTTGCTGGTGCTTCCAGAGCCGAATCCTTTCAGCGTGGCCCAAGCCCAGGCAGTGGGCTGGATGCTGGGGCACTGCACAGAGCTCGCTGGCAGAGCGGGACACGGCCTCCCTCCAGCGTTGTTTCTACCCCAAAACCCTTGCTCCGTAGGACGGTGGGATGGGTCACTGGGAGGGACCACACTGGACCCTGCGAGCAGCAACGGTTCCAGAGAGCTGCTCCGGAGTGGTGCCGGAAAGCCTCAGATAAAGACCTGCGCTGCCGGCATTTCCCTGTGTCCCCTCATTTCCCCCCTCGAGAGTCCCCTTTCCCTTGTGCCGAGCCCCGCGGTGCCCTGGGCAGAGTCCGGCCGCATCCCCCAGCCCAGCAGGGAGCAGGAGCGGGGCACAGCGCGGGCAGCCCCATTGCTCATGGAGGGATCACACAGCAACGTCACTCGTGCCATTAACGGGGCCCTTGTCCTCCTGTTGCCTGCAGTTCTCTGGTTCTCCGTGGCAGGCTGCGATGACGGACACGGCTGCCGTGACGCGACTCACCAGGGATCTTGGGAGCACCGGGGACAGGAGGAGGAGGAGGAAGAGGGAGCAGGGTGGGTGGTGGGGGCACAGCCCAACACATGCATCTTCCTGGGAAGCAGCACGTCCAGGAGGGAGGATTCAGTCTCACCCAGGCTGGCTACAAAGCCAAGGTTTAATGTTTGCCTGGCAACGTCCTGCAAGGGGGTTAAGCCTGCGATAGCAAAGGCTGCTGCCTGTCAATGGCGTTTGGTGATGCTGCTCTGGGGCTACGGGAGGGACAGAGAGTGATAATGCACGTGGGAAGAAAGTGGTGGGAAATAGTGGGAGATTGAAAGACCCCCCCATGGGCTACAGCACTGTGCTGGGCTGCTCCCTCTGCCCAGATTCCCACCCAGCTTTCATCTCAGCAGGAATTTCCCACAGCTGCTGAGATCCTCTGCACTCCGGGGAAAGTTCCAATAGCCTAAAGGAGCTCTAGGAAAACCAGATTAATTCCCAAAGGTAGGAAAATCCCAACTCTGGAGGTCCCAGCCCTGCTCACAGACCATTCTGCCTGCTTTGCTCTTGCCTTGTTTCCAGCAGGACCTGATGGGTGGGTGCACCCATGGGTGACAGCACGGCTTGTCCCACGCTTGGTTTCTGGGTGGAGAAGCACACCTGGGAGCTGAGCCTGAGCCCTTTGCCTGCCCCAAGCCAGAAACTGAGCAAGACCAACACGGGCTTGTCTGGAGAGTCCTGGCCTTGAAAGCAGGGCAGACACGAGTCCCAGACAGCCCCACCAATTCCAGCTAATAAAAAGGATATTTCACACATCAGGCACTTCCCAGACACGTTAATGAGAGCAAACAAAGGCTCCGTGATGCAGATGAGGGGATGCAGGAAAGCAGCTCACAGGACGTGACCCACCGGTCGCAGCCAGCCCCGCTGCCGGGCTTTGCCATCCTGCTCCTGGGGGACACCCCTGGGAGCATCCCGGGGACCACGGCTGGACTCTGCCCTCCGGCAGCTCCACGAGGCCGAAACGCTGCTTTGGAGGGTGGCATGGTGGGGCTCAGCCCCCCCCCCGATCCCCCTGGCAGCTCTGCCTGGGTGCTGGGGAGGGGGTCGGGCAGGCTGGAGCTCCCAAAATCATCCCGGGGGCTGGGGAAGGGATCAGCACGATGCCACGGCCGCAGCCTCGAGAGGGAGAGGAGGCAGAACACCAAGGAGCTGTGTTTTTCATGCAGCCGAGCATCACATAAATACAAGGGCAGGCCAAGGAGCAAAGGAGGACCCTAAATCACCACCCCCTGCTCCTGCCATGGATTTCAAGAGCCGAGGAAGGGCGAGTGGGCAGCAAAGCTGCCTGGATGCTCGCTACCAGCCAAGGGGATAAAGCACATGGCTGTCCCACTCACGGGCAGCAGATACGGCCACAAACACGGAGCAAACGGTGGCAATCGAACCGATATGTCCTGGCCCTCCCCGTGGGCAAGGAGGGGAGGAGGGTGCTGTGTGCCCCGAGGGTCTGCACCCACTCAGGACACGTGTCGCGGCGCTGTGAAACCCGGTGCTGGCTCTCATCAGGCCAGCACCACCACGACTGGACTGCAATGTAGGATGTCACTGTTGCTTCGACTCCAGTGACATCAGGAGCTTGAAACTACATGAAAGCCACTTTAAAGCCTGATTTCTGCTGCTTCCCATGGGGACTATCCAGAAATGGAAGCATCGCTAGAAGGGTTAATCCCCTCCCCCCCTTCCCCTTTCCTAAAGGAGAGATTTCATGCCACGCTGAATAAATAAAACAACGTGATATCACAAAAGACTGCAGCGCAGTATATTAGATACCACAGCACTGTTGCAGGGCGTCTGTCAGCACCAATCACAGTGACTGATGACTTATCAAGAATGGACATGACATTTCCAAATGAGCTGTTTTGATAGAGTTGTCATTCAAAGGGGATCTAAAATAAAATAATAATAATAATAAAAAACCTATATAGGAACAGGAAGAGAAATGGAAAACATTTCCCGCCTCTGTCCTACCTATTTCAGGATTCCCAGCCTGGCAGCAGGACAATTTGGCATGCAGCATTGGTGGGTCGAGAGGGACGTGCACCGAGACTCTGCTAAGGCACAGCTACAGCCCAGATTTCCCTTCCAGATCCAGCCCATAGCCAGGGTGCAGAGGGACAGACAGCCCCGGCACCCTCATCCATGCAGCAGGGCAGGATGTGGCCGCCCCGGCTGCCTTGCTAATGGCGGGGGGTCATGCAGCCAGCACATGGGGACACGTGCGCCCATGTCCTTTCCCTCAAATGGCTTTTAAACTCTCCGATTTCAAAGATAATGAGGCAGCTACAAGTTTTGTGAAAATAGGGAAGGCTTTGGCAGGTGTTTAACCTCACTGGGCACTGGAGCATCAATGCCAGATGGGGATGCCAGAGCTGCTCAGCGTCCAAACGCCTGTCGCTACGACACCTGGCCACAGACACTCTGATGCTCATGGCACAGTGTTGTCCACCTGAACACTGGAGATCTCCATGCAGACGTTACACGTCAGACCGCTGCGGTCCGTGCCACCGCTGCCACGCGCCAGCAGCTCCCGGGCAGAGCCTGCAGCACAGGGGCACTGGACGGGCAGAGCCGTTCGCGCTTCGTGGAGTTGCCTTTGGGGAGCACGTCGCTGTGTCTCCTTGCCTTTTCCTCTAGGCACTGTACATACACTCGAGTTACTTAAATAAAATAATATCACAGTGTATTATTGCTCTTCTGGAGAGGAAAATTCGCAAAGGATACGGAGTCCCTCTTGAAAACCTGGGGCTGCGTCAAACTGCAGTCAGCAATATGGCACCGGCCCTTGTGGCTGGGAGCCGATGGAGCCCTGCCCGCAGGACCGGCTCGGCATGCCCAGGAGTCTGTGGAGACCATCCTGCACCTGCAGCTCCTCGGGAGCACGCAGGGGTGAAGGACGGAGCTGCCCAGGGCTGGACGTGGTGCCTCACCATGGGCAGAGCCTTCCCACAGGCGATGGGGCAGCTCGCAGCCCCAGCACGGGAGAGTCTGGGGACGCAGCATCCCCCATGCCAGAGCTAACTGAGCACAGTGCAGGGCTGTGAGCCCACTCCCAGCCAGCTGCAGGACCCCCGCGAGCACATATGCAGTGGGTGGGTGTATCCCTCAGATGGGTGCTGCTGCAGCCAGAGCACCCAGGAGCTGCGTGGGGGGACAGACAGCCCGCCATCGACTTGTCTTAGGAGGAACTGACGAAATATTGTTTTCAAGAAACCTCCGAAGCTACTCCCCGCATGACTGAGCTCTGAGCACATCTCCATCCATTCGTGTCGCAGAAGGAGGGAGAGGGGCTGTTTTTGGAGGAACTTTCAGATGTGTCATTATGGGTTTAAAAGGGCTGTAAAAAGAGAGAAACCTGACATGGGATGGAGGCATGTGCGTGCTTATGTATGTATACACAGGGCAAAGAGAAATTCAAGGACCATTTTCAAGCAAAAACCTACAGTGGCAGCAACATGCTAAGTTATTCTTCTACATAATGCAGAACAAAATAAAGGACTTTACCTTTCCAGTGCCTCCTCTGCAGCCACCTCCAGAGTATTTACACCAACTACGGCAGGGAGAGGAGGGAAGAGCTCAAACATGCACTGTTGAGGGGCTGAGTTTGGGGCCAGGCTCCTCCGAGGGTGCACAGGACACAGATTTACAGCCCCAAGACTTTCAGAAATCAAACCACCATGGGGAAGTGCTCTAGGAATAGCACAGGAAAGACACACGGCTCATCTACAACCAGAGATCCTCCTGCTAGCAGCAATATATCTGTGATAAGCCCCTTAAGACCAGGGGTTAATGAGCACAGAGTCCAAGTTCTACATTTCCAACCTCCCCAGCAAAGCAGCATCACTCTACATCCTCACCACCCAGCACCTGCCCAATTAAATAGTGACCTCTAACGAGGTCCTCCTGGCCCTGATGAGGCCCCATCGTTACATGGTTGCTGCCAACCCCAGCTGGAAGCTCCTGTGCCAGGTGCGGCGGTGAGTGATGACTCCCCAAGCTGCCAGTCACCATCCCGGTGACAGTGGGAGCCGGCGCTGGTGATGCTGAGACGGCTGCACCCAGGCTGGGTGGGCAGCACTGCAACGCTGGCTTGGTCAGCTTAGGGGAAACTTGGTGATCCCCGAAGTTGGGCTGGTCCGGCCGGGCATGCGAGGAGGGCCGGATCCTGCACCGGCTGCATGGGCAGCTGGAACGGACCTCACTGGGGTGAGCGGTGAGATGCTCAGGGCTGAGTGGGTGAACGGGCGTCCTGCAAACAGCCACCCTGACCAGGCACAGCGGGATGCGCTGCGTGGGGCGAGGAGGGAGAGGAGGGAGCTGCCGGCTGCAGCTGAAGGGATGCCGCGCTGCAGGGAGCTGGGTCCATGCTTAGGGCCTTCCAGGAGTGACTGTAATTGGTTTTGGCTTCAGACAAGACAGGCTTTGACCTCAATTGTGCAAACAGCCAGCCATGACGGCCCTCACCGAGCCCAAGCTGCCTGCAGGGCATATTCGTCGTAACTGGGGGCGAGGGCTGTGGAGCGAGTCGGGGGCACGGCTGGGGCAGGATCGCCTCTGGATCCTCCCCAGGCGGCACAAGAAAACAGGGCAGCACACTGAGCTGGTGGCAGCGCCAGGCAGGGCTGGCCAGGCTGCCGTGCAGGCTCGCGAGCTGGCCGGGGTGCGTGCAGGTTGGGTCGCAGGATGCTGCTGGCGGCAGGAAGGGGATGAGCAGAGGATGAATTCACTGACTTTAGCTGGCCTTGAAAGACATTTCATCTTCATCACAAGCTTGTGACTCTCCTGCCCCAAACTGGAGATGGCCATTTTCACTTCTGGAGCTGTCATTTAATCTTCATCTCACTAATATACTTATTTCTCCTCTCCCCGTCGCCCTGCTTCTTCTCACATCTCCGCTGTGTTTAATCGGCCAAGGCAGCAGAGCTGCCGGACGCAGCGTCCCAGCAGCGTCCCAGCATGGGGCTCGAGGCCACGCTGATACTCAGCCTTGTAGGTTTTGGGTAAACTCTGAAACCAGGTTTCTGTTCATCCAAGGATCGCAGAAAGTACATTTTCCCTTTAAAGGGAATCTATTAAAACTCATGCTCAGGCCATACTCCAGTCTGGGTGATTACTGCCTGCCAACGCCTCGTTTCCTCTGCAGTTGTAATTGGTGCTGTTAAAGAGCTGCAATGCTTCACCCCAGAAGAGGCTCAGTCTTTCCATCAAGATGAAGGAGCCCTCTCCTTAGTGCTTGTGTTAAAATTATCAGACACTTGGGGCTGGGGAGGAGGGAAAGCTGTGCAGGCTCGGCGTGCGGCAGAGCGCCTGCTCCCTGGCTCGGCAGCGTTTTGCTGTCACCTCGCCCTGTGTTCAGCGATGCTCAGAAGCTGCGGAGCGGGATGGGGCCGGGTCAGGCTTCTTGGAGATGGTGATGTGATGGGCGAATGGACCCAGCGCCCGGGGCTGCCATACCCTGATGACAACTCCTGTGCCTGCTTTGTGCTTAAGATGGAGGAGAAGGGAGGCTGCAAGGCTCAGAAAGTAGCGGGGTGGTTATGCAAAGTTCACCAAACTCGGATGGCTTTGCTCATCTTGACCCCACCAGGCATCGTGCAACTTCCAGCCAAAGCTACAACAGAGACTCACTTGGTATTCGAGACCCAGCAACCACCTTCTTCAATCTAAATTAAGTATTGAAGTGAAAGGCAGTTCAGTGAGACCATGAATTCATTAGAAAACATAGCTAGATCCAAAAGGTGCTGCAGATGATAACGCTTCGGGGAGGTGGGGATGGGGCGGGGGGAGCAGGGTGCAGACAGGGGCGTGCAAGCGACAGTGAGTTCAAATCAGAAAAGAGGAAAAAAATCAGTGTGTTATTTTAAATGAAGATTAAATGACAGCCCCTGCTTCAGAGGGCGAGCGTGAGAGGCTAACAGGCTGTGACAAACCAGAATGCACGGACACAGGCAGCCAATTCTCTTAAATAAAACTTTTATTGGCCATGATATCTGAAAACAAGCAGCCCTCAATAGCGATTAATGGTTTTCCCTGGCTTCCCCTAGTGCTCTCCATCCTGGGGAGGGCCACAGCCGTGGGCCAGGGATGCCAGAGGACCAAGGGGCCAGGGGAGGAGGAGCGAGACGGAATCACTTAGCCTTCATTAGGCCGAATTAAAATCAGAAGTGAGATGACAATTACAATTTGTGACCGTCTAATTGTTCACCTCAGAAGCTGATTGTTGTGCAGATTGGGAAAATTAATTGTTCGCAGTCCCAGGTGGGTTGGCTTTGAACCCTGCTGAAGAAGTGGAGCTCCTGCGGGCGATGGTCCCCAGCGCCCTGGGGGTGATGTCCCACAGGCTCCATCACTGGGGGTCTCCAGCCAGGCTGCAAAGCCCCAGGGGGCTGGCAAACCCCCAGAGCCCCTCGCTGCCTCCAGCTGTAGTCCCTGGAGTGGAGCAGAGCACCCGTGGGGCCACCCCTGTGTCAGGCACCCGAGCGCCTGGCTGTGTGGGACGGCAGCGCTGGTCCCTGCTGCTTCCATCACGGGAGCACCCACTGTCCTCGCCCTGCGCGGTGGCATGGGGGACTTGCCTGCAACCCCCTCTCCCTTCCCGCTGAGGCTTGCGAGCGCGGCAGCCGTCGCCGCTCCGTCATCCATCCGGCGCTGCGCGTGGTGTGTCAAGCCCAGCTCCCATCAATCAAGCCTACCCCTTCAGAGCATCCTTCTTGATTTTTATCCCCAGGGTGCTCAGCAAAGGGTGTTGTGAACACTCGGCTATAATTATAGCTTCTAGAGGGGCTGCCAGAGAGGGGGAGGTTGCCAGATTTTAGCGGAAACGGAGACCTCCAGCTCCTGCCTTCACTCCTGCTCTCCCACCCCCGGGTTTCTGGCAGGCTCCCCGGCCACGACGCTCGCCGCGTGGGAGCCGGCTCTCTGCCGGGGCTGCAAACCTGGGCTCGCGTCAGCCCCGTGTCCTGGGGGATGCAGGCTGGGGCACAGGGTGGGGTCTCCCACGGGAAGGCACCCATCGCAACGTGCTGCTGGGCCCTTCGCAATCCCCTCCAGCAGGCACTGCCCCGGCAGAGGGACCTTCTCCCACTCCATCTTCCCCAGCTTGCGAGTTAGCTGTGAGGTTCACGCGTGTCTCGGGTAGCAGGGGACAGCTCAGCCTGGTTTCCCTCCTGTGTTACCACCATCACAGCCCTGCTGCTGCCTGCTTGCTCTCAGGGCCAGGCAGGGAGGGCAGCAGGCAGCCTGGCATCTCTATGAGCCCAGTGCCACCCCGTCACGCTCAGCAACCCAACTCTAAAGCATCTCCCGCAGACTGCAGCTCCTCTCCCTGCAAAGAGGCTCCGTGCTGGGTCCCCACGAGCTGTGGGGGTCCTTTCCACCACGCAGCTCGGAGACACGAACGGCCCCCACAGCTCGGGGGAGGCTGTCGGCACGCAGCGAGGAGCGCGGTGGCTGCCACCGGGCACAGGGACGCGACAACTCCTGTGACTGTACACGCCTGTTGAGCTGCAACGACATGACAGCCACAGTAGCTCATCATCCGCACAAGTGTGTGTTGGTGCCTTGCAGCAGCGCGTGTGCTGGAGAGACAGGTACGCTCCGGGAAATTAGGATCTATATTTCCATGCCAGAGCGTTTCCCTCTGTTGTACCTTGCAGATATGGGGAAGGGCCCCACAGCTCGTTACAGCAGGAGGAAACGCCGCCAGCCTGTGGAGAAGAACGGCTCCTTGTTAACCATGTGGGACAAGGTTTGTCAAAGGGCTCATCTCCCGCGCGCCCGTCTAAGTGATGCAGACAGCTCTGAAGCTCTGGACACTGAGTCCTTTTGAAAAATCAAGCCAAGACTGCATAGGAGCTGGGACTGAAGAGGGATGCTCATATCTCTTCCATTTATTTCTTCATCTCTCTAATCAAACAAACAAGTAGCATGCCGAGAGCTGCAGTGGGCAGGCAGAGGCTGTTTAAACCTTCCTCTCCACAGATGTTAATGTCCAGAGGAAAGTGCCCATCTCTCTGTGTGGCTCCTGGCTGCTCGGACACCCTAGGATCCCCATCCCACCCAACACAAAGGCTTGGTCCTCATCCCAGCCCGCGGGCATCTATCTCAGGCCCTAAAACAGGCAGATCGATGGCCAGGGTATCTGCTGTGCTGGCAGCTGCTGCCTGCGCTGCACCAGCCCGGCTGACCTTCCCCAGCAGATCAGCAGCGAACCCGAGCACTCGATACCCCTCGGCACAGCCTGGGGGCTGGGCTGGGGTGAGGGGGATCCATTAAGGCTGGCTCATTTGCAGAGCAGCCCCCCCCCCAAACCTCCCCCCCTTCCTCTACCCACACGAAGGCCAAGGGCAGCGTCCTTTGAGAGGGGCTGCTCTGGGCAATGTCAGAGCCTTTTGAGCTCTGCCAGCCACGCGGCCGTGAAGCCAGTCTGAGCTACGGGCTCCAAAGGGGACAGAGACCAGGGGTGTCGCTTGGGGAGGGCACGTCCTTGTCCATCTGTTGGGCCTCAAAAAACAGGTCCCTGGAATAAGATATTGACTCCCAGTGAGACAGTGAAAACGCTGGTGAAGGTGGCTGGCAGCAGCTCGGGGGGCTGGGTTGGTGCAGACCGAGGGGCTGCCCGGCATCTCTGCAGCCCCCGGCCCGCTCCAGAGCCCAGGAACAGCCAGGGGCTGCTCCAGCCTGTCCCCCTGGGATATTTGAGGATGAAACATTCTGCCACCACAGTCTTTTGATACTAGTCCCCTTAGAGGGATAAATCGAGGCTCTTTAAACTTTCTTCAGGAGGCGAAGGGCAGGTGGAGATGAACAGGTTATTAAACAAAGCTTAAAAAAAAGGGAAAGAATTTCTGAGTGTAATTAAAATCTAAACCATGATGGGATCTCTCCTGTTATTTCTCCAGAGGTGCCTGTTGTTGGAAACAATATTTCTTCAGCTAAGCAGTATTGCTGCAGGTGGGGAATGTTGCAGACAGCACCAAGAGAAGAGGCGAGGACCAGGGGACATGGACCTTGCTTGGCCATCATTGTACTTGGGGTTCAGCTCGTCCCTTGCCGTCTCTGTCTTATTTGCCTCTTCATTCATGGATGGGACCCTCTTCCAGGAGCTTGCAGGGGCAGCTGGCTGCCCATGCCATGGTGACTGGCTTGGGCAGGGGCCGAGCAGGGGCACAGGCAGGGTTCAGTGTCCGCAAACCGATGGGCAGGGGACTCCAGCATCCGTGGATGGGCAGCAGAATGGGGTCACATCACACACGTAAAGCGGTGCAAAAGCAGCCGCCGCTGGAGCCCAGCCCTGCTCCCTTTGATCTTCAGCAGAAGGAAGGTCAGGATGGCAATGCGGCTGCTTGTAAGTGCTGTGAAATCAGGCTAATTTCTAATTACAGGGAAGTCTCCCCTTGTTATCTTGCTGGTACATTCTGGCCTCCTTGGGCTGTGTGGCTGCGATAAAGGGCTGGAGTTAAAAAGCACCTCCTGAGGGCTTGATGACCCCGTGGAGTGACACAAAAGAGCATCTCAGCAGTGTCTGCAGGGTCTCGAGATGCTCCCGAGTGGGCTATGCCTGCCCTGCAGAGGCCTGGACTGCCCCACTGCTTCCCACCATAGACCACGTCCTGATCAGCTGCTGCTCTGTTGCCATGATGCCACTGGAGATGCCATAAGGGCATGAGGTCCTAGCAAACCTACATGGATGCTCAGTTAGCAGCGAGGGGTAGCTCGGTTCTCCCTTCCCCATGCTGCTGGCCAGCGTCCGGGCTCAGGGATTGCAGGACAGGGCAAAGAGGAGGGAAGCTCCAGCAATAAAAAAGCAAGGACAAGAGCAGATCCTGGATGGTGATGGCCCACAAGACAAGGGGAACGACCCCTTGCCCCTGCGCTGCAGCAGCTTGTCACTGACCTTAAAAGCCTCCAAGTCTTCCCATGATTTTAGCTGAGCTTCAGTGCACTGCTCAGGGTTAAACATTTCAGCCAGGAATTGGAAACCCAATGTTTCAGCAGCTGATAAGGACATGACAGCCAGAAAGAAAACATCGGTGATGCTAAAGTGCTGGACATGAAGCTCTTCCTAGCCATGCCGGTAACTTTGTCCCCCTGGTCTCTGCTTGCTCCCCATGCTGTTTCCCATGTGCAACCTCTCCGCAGGAAAACAACAAGGCAGGTGCCTTGCATGGCTTGTGCCTCTGAAGGAATTTGCAGAAGAGCTCAGAGCCATGCGCTCACCTGCTGAGAACCCTGCGCTGCTCTCAGAACCCAAGTACAGGTTCAGCAGCCAGAAACTAGC
>Ga0065711_1030918_pt1 | contig 31072 bp, 18 predicted proteins | sample Hoacrofraction12_FD_59098 | JGI IMG/M metagenome (GOLD analysis project Ga0065711, IMG submission 59098) | Hoatzin crop microbial communities from Cojedes, Venezuela - Epithelial fraction 12 v2 (version 2) | ecosystem: Host-associated > Birds > Digestive system > Esophagus > Crop | place... | reverse complement strand
CTGCTCCCGGGAGCCGGCCGAGCCCCGGAGCAGAGCGCCCGCGCCCCGGCTGCGCGGGGCAGGCGCGGGACAGGCCGTGGGGCGCGGGCGGCCTGAGGGCTGGGGCTGGCTGTGAAAAACGCTCGAATGTCAGCAGTGTGCGGGTGCTGCAGCTGCTGCGAGACAAAGCCACTGAAAACCCCGAACCACGTCTGGAGGCTGCACCGAGCGTGTAAATAGAAAAAGGGCTGGGTTTTTTGATCAGCCAACTTAATGTTGCCCTCTCAGCAATATTTCTAATCGATCGGGCTGTGCCACAGGACCTACATAGCACGCTCCTCCTGAGAGCCGAATGTCAGAAGGGCCCCTCTTATCTTATCAGCACAGACCTCTCGTTAGAGCTCCGCGTGGATGTGACGCTGACAGACACGTCTTGAGAGTGATGGGTGCTTTGCCAGCCGTGCAGTTGCCTCTGAAGCAAATCGGGTCTGAATGCTGGAAACCCGCTTCCAGCTCGGCGTGACCCGGCTGACCGGCCCGACAGACACTCGCAGCGCAGACCTCCTCCACTTGCCACGCGCCAGAGACGGTCTGTCTGCTCCTGAAACCATGTCGCTGCCTCTGGGAAGCTTCCTAGCCTGCTGTCTTCCCAAAAATGTTAGCTTCTGTGTGGCTGAGCTTGGTGTAAAGCTTTAAAAGCGATTCTTGATTAATTGTAAGGTACTACCGCACCTCGTGCGGAAACTAACTGCTGTGCCAGTCACCCCTGCTTGGTATCAGTTTTCGTTCTTGTGTTTCTAACAGTTGTCTGAATGCTAAGTTGTTGGAAGACTGTCCATAACTAATTAGCCACAGAAGAGCCTTTTTTAGCTGCTTTCTCTGCTCTCTTATTCCTTATCACAAGTATAATAAGGGTTAGGCGGAGAAGATTTGCATTGAAGTCTTCTACTAAACAGCTCCCTGCTTCTAAAAGGGTCTCTGGCCAAGCCGCAGTTTCTGCGGGGTAGCTTGGCTTTATCAGAAGGGTGGTGTTAACTCGAGTTAATGATGAGTAACAGCGATCCAGCATCTTTGGAAGTGGCAAAGCCGGAGCACTCCTGTATTGTCAAGGCTGACTTTCTGCGGCGGATGGTGCGGGTGCTGTGCATGCTCATGTGCCAGCAGCAGAATCACAGCTCTGGTTTCTCCAGGAGGCTTTCCCCTCATCTTCCATTGGAACTCTGCTAGATTTGCTTTTCAAGCCTCTTCCCATAGTTTTGGCTCTGGTGGTAGCAGTATTTGTCATCAGACGCATGCCTGTGGGCATTAACAATAGCGAACTTCGCAGCAGAATGCCTCTAATCAGGGAAACCGGGTTTAGAAGCTAATGCCAGGCTTGCATTGAATTTGTCCCCAATTTAAACTGCTTTTCTGTTTGTCCTTCACTTACAGCTTCTGAATTGGATAATAAAACTTCACAAATGAAGTTGTGAGTAGATGCTAGTATTAGGCAAAAAAAAGAATAGCAGCAGTTATTTGTGGAAAAATGGTTTATAGCTGATGTTTTGACTGCTTGATTGCTCCAAGAACTGAGATAGGCTATTTGCAGTTCCCACCAATGAATCAGACCAATCTTGCTAATGAGTAAATATGCTTAGATGCTCGCGTTGAAAACAAGTGTGGTGGGAAGGGATATGGCACTGGAAGTGCCACTGAGTATATATGGATGCTGTTAGCACTCCCTTTGAAGATCAGGAATTTACAGCTTTTAATACCTGGCAGTAGAAGTGATAAATGAAGTCAGCGCTGCTCCTGGTACGCTCATGGGCTTTTTTAGCTCAGGTATGGTTTAAGGTAAAAGTGAGTCTGAAAGCTAGTTGTAATCTCGTTCAGATCAGTTGAAGAGGATCTACAGGATCCAGTATTTCTCCCATCAAGAAGTAGACTCCGAAGACAGCTTAATCTTGATTTCAGCCAGTTGCTGGTGGAGAGAGTAGCAAGGCTGGAGTTCTGCATCTAGAAAACAACACAGAAACCAAAGGCCTCTCTGGTGGTTCTTACAATTATAGTGCCGTGCCAAAATTACAAATTGTTGGTAAATTGTATAAAAGTTACTGGGAGATAGTTTTGTTGCATGGCTAGAAGAACTGGAAAACCTATTGCAAATGCTGGGGAGGGGGAGGGTACTGAGCTGTGCTACTGCAGTGTGTCGTAAACATAAGATTTCTTACTTTTTTACACTGAATATTTCAAATGGTGCAATACATTCTCTTACAGCTGAGATAGATGTGGGTCCTTTACCTGGACTGAACATCTAGCTCTTGGTTTCACACTTTTTTCTGAAGACTGCTTGCAAAGGTTTGTGCCTCACTAGCTGCTATGCTGAGGTCTGAAAACAGCTTGCCAGAAGATCCTGGTGATGCAGGGATGGTGATGTGTGAACCTTCGCACCTTATGTAGCTGATGCTGTCTTACTCCCTTGCAGGCTGGCAGAAGGGTAGCATTAGCAGTGCTAGTTTCCAGTGTTAAAAAGCTGTTTTCTAAGTGACAGTAACTGTTTAGCTCTCGTGTAAGGTTGTGTGCTGCCTCAGACTGCTGTAGAGAACCAGCGCTAGTAGGCTGTCATTGCTGCTAGCCGTTGTGCAAGCTGCAGAAGAGGGCTTAATGTGGGCATGCAGGGCCTGCGTCAGAAGCAAGGCAAACTGTCTTTTATGCTGATGCTGTACTGTTGTGGCTAGACCAAGCAGCGCTGCAGTTCAGACATGCCCCAAGGAAAATGAACTACATGAAAGTCACTCTTAATCACCCTCAGCTGATCACCCGGCGCTGAGTAAGCCTTGCAGAACCCAGACAATGTCAGGCAGAATGTTCCGCACTTGCAGCTGGCCCTGGAACCACCCGGGATTGTACCTGTGGTACCTGAAATGGTCGCCTTGAGCCCTAACCCCATGCCTGCAGCAGCACAGAGGTGAGATGTTCCTGGGTAGCACTGGCTCCGGTCTCTGCTGAAGCCTTCCACGAGTTTCTGTCTTATTAAAGAGCTAGGGCAGTATGAAAGAAAAGGTAATGACTGTCTCTCTTAGGTCTCAGTTGAAGTGGAGAAACATAAAGCTACCAACTCTGTAAACAGGAACTTTGAAACTTCAGGCAAGGCTCACATGACCCCGTATGTAGTGGTGTGGATTTGGAAGTGGCAGAAGACATTCCCTGCGCGCTTTTGGCCTGCCAAAGCCCTGCCACAGACTAAGGAAGTCTCAGAGCTCCTCCTCCCGTTCCCCTGCCTGCTGCCGCTGCTCCAGTTCCAGCTGCAGTCCAAACACCCTACCTCGCTCTTGTAGTTTGAAAGCCACTATGAAGAGCAGAAGCTTAAAATTATGATCTTCCCCTTGTGGTCTGTAAATCTAGCTCTACCTGCTGCTTATGAAAAATGCATGTAAAGCAAATCTGTTAGTTTTCTATCAGGTCAATGACCAACCAGTTAATTACCAGCTAAGTAAACCCTTCTAAACAGACCACCATTATGGACAGGCTTATAGCAATGCATTAACATTGCAATTAGCTTACCAATCCTGGAACTGGTACTATGTAAGAAGGATCTTTGTAAATCAAGTTGGAGGAAGGGCCAGAGTTCTGACTCTCAAAGGTATTGTTTCTGTAGGATTCTCTCAGGAAACTGAAGGCAGCTGAATGGCTACCTTGTCATGGATTTGAGAGCTCACCCATGACGTAGTATTTGTATTAAGTAGCCTTAAATCTCTCTCTACAAAACTGTGACTTCCGTGAGGTCTATTATGTATCTGTCTTGTCTCATCTTCTGTCTTCTAGTAAAAAATGTTACCTCTTGGCAGGCTGACCATGTGCTACCCTGACAAGTGTCTCAACAGTTGAAGTAAGTTTCGCTTTCATTTGCTTTGACACAGAAACCTGCATCTTCAAAGGCGGTTTGAAGAAATGGCTTAAAATGTGTCAGAACTGTAGGAGTGTGAGCAGCTCAAAGCGCTGAATGTAAGAGGGTCGTGTGCCATTGTGAAGGATACCAGCTGTGAACACCGTGTTGCTGAACATGATAAAACTGCACAACTTCACCAGGTGTCTTCTTTTTCCCACTGCAGGAGTTTGAAGATGCAGCAAGCCTGATAGTGAGGACAGCAGAATCTCCTTGCAGCAGCCTGACAATCTTAAATATTGACCATGTCTATTATGGATCACAGCCCCACCACGGGAGTGGTGACCGTTATTGTTATTCTGATTGCTATTGCGGCTCTTGGTGCGTTGATACTGGGCTGCTGGTGTTACCTGCGTCTGCAGAGGATCAGCCAGTCCGAAGATGAGGAAAGCATTGTGGGCGAAGGAGAAACCAAAGAGCCCTTTCTCCTGGTGCAGTACTCGGCTAAAGGACCTTGTGTAGAGAGGAAGACGAAGCTAACTCCAAATGGCACAGAAGTGCATAGCTAACCTGGAGCAACACGTGCGTATGGACTATGCTTAGGATGTGTGTAACCAGCAGAAGAATCTATACTGTGAAGAACTTGGTCACGTGCCCACTGCTCATCAGAAAACACCCTGATGAGGATTAAGTAAGCTTTGTCTGCAACTGCATGCACTGAGAAGTTGCACTTTGCATCAACTGTGTATCCTGATTCCTCTGACAGGAGCTGACTCACCTGGCGTAACGTCCATTGCTGGCAATGGACACAGGGATATACTGGTGTGAAGGGACTGCTAGTGGTTTTTGTTACTTGAATGTTTAGCTGAGCCTATTTTGATGGAGCTACTACTGTAATGTAAACTACTTTACAACTGTGAACTGTAAATAGGCCGCCAGAAGCTTTTTGCGTTGTGTTCCACAGCATATGGGAATAATACGATGCAACTGTATAAAACACACAAGGAGACTCCTGGACCACAGCTGTCGATGGGATTCCAGACCTCCAAAACCAAATCTGCAGTTAAAGCTTGCTTCCGCTACTAACCTGAGCGTGCAGCCGTAAAGCCAGAACTCTACTCCTAACAGGTTACGGGACTGAGGCAGAACACTTTCTTTGAAGGGAAGGTATAAGCCTTCAGTGACACGCTGAGGAAGGAAACGGAAGCTACAAGAAAGGAAGTGATTTCCTTTAGTTGCGGCTAGGTAGGTGAAGCTTTGGGCTGCTAGAACTGAGTTCTCTGACAATGTAGCCACTGCAAGGAAACTGCTGCTTTCACGGATTCCAGCCTGGAAACTAATGATGGATGCTGAACACTCACGGATGGTCCAGAAGGTTTCCAGGAGTTTGAAATGGCAGTAGAGCAGGCTTTTCTCTTCTGTAGGTCTGCATGCTGAAGCTGCAGAAGTGGGTACTTATTAAAACTGGTGTAAGTGCAACTAGTATGAATTTTTCCTAGAACCCCTGTTTGTGCACTTAGCACTTAGGGTGTATGTTAACAGCCTGTTGTAAAAAGGCATTTTAGTCTACAGTCAAGTATAGAATTCAGTTAATGTCTCTTGTAGGTAACTCTCTTGATTTAGCTGTACTACTACAAGATAAGTTTCAGTCTTTCCCACAAAAACAATTGTTGATATGGGGAAGGGAGATGGCTGGTCAGTCTGTGAAAGTTTTTAGCTAGCAATGGTGAAGTCCTTCCCATCCGCATCCCTTCCATCTCCTGCTCTGTGCTGCAGTTCAGCTATAGGAACTGGAAACAGAGGTGTTAAATGTGGAGTTCTGGACCTCAGACGTTGGGAGGGGAGGAGAGGGGGCAGAAAGGGGAGGAGGGGAGGAGAAGGAACAACACCGAGCCATCAATGGCAGCTTATGTATTCTAAAACTCTGAGGGTAGGCACACATGCTTGGGGCCACTGACCAGTTTGCTATGACTTCATACATAGCTTCCTTTGCCTACTGAAATTTTTAACACGCCTAGGAGAAACAAAGAAGCTACTGTAAATCTGTTTCCCTGAGATAAGTTACAAATAACAAGTCCAAGTTCTTCAGCTCCATAGGAAGCCTTAGACTTGCTTCTTGTACCTGTACACATGGAATAACTAAGGAACATGGGCCTAGCAAGCTTGCTTGAGAATTGTAACTATATGCAAGACAATAATGGCCTAGTCAGTAAATTCTAGTCCCTTTCTTCTACAGTAAGATGGTGACTTGCATTTTTAGTGCTACATTTGCCTTTTTTTATTGAAGGCTGTAATTTGAAGCAAAATTAATGCTGTCAGTAGCAAAAAGCTCCTGCTGTTGTCTCTCAAGTACAATAAGGGGTACAGCTGACACAGGGCTGTTGTTACCCTGGCACGTGCTGTTTTTTTAAGATACTACTGGTCTCATGAGACTTGCATGTATAGCCAGACCCAGACACTTACACGGCTGTATTCTAGACCTCTTACGAATCAAGGAGAAAAGGATTAAGATAGTAAGACTCTTTAGTTTTCAGGAGACAACAGCTGACACATGGCTCTTGCAGGTTTCAAGACAGAGAAGTGGTATACAAAAGTGATACAAAGTGCTGAAGTTCTTGAACAGAATAGTTGTAGCAAGATGACTGTGTCCATTCAAGTTTACTGATTACACAGATGAAATATCTCTATTCTAATTCAGCAAAGAGAATGCAGTGTAAAGGACAAACTTCAGAAATTATGGAGAAGTATAAATCAACAGTCTAATTTGTCTTGTAGCAGCTGTAAGAGAAAGCCAGTGAAAAATAACTGGTCCTTAGTCAGAGGTGCTTCACACTGCTGCCCCTGAAAATCGGCATCTTTCATTTGAATGGATACGTGTTTGCAAGTTAGTGCAATCATAAAGTGCAGAAAGTGTTTTCCGTTCTCCTCTTCTCTTTAGATATGGGTATCTAATAAGTTGTTCAAGTATACAAAAATATTCCATTTGATTTTTCTTTTTCTAGATCATGTGGGGGAAGAAGTCTTTATTTACAATGAATTTCAATAAAATTTGCATAAATACCTACCCAATACTGCATCATTTGACTTTGTGTAAGCAATCATTCTGTCCTGTTTCCACTACTGTGCTCTGTCTCTGTGGTGTCAATATTTCCAGTCTCTCTTTCCTCTAATGTGGCAGTAGCTGTTGAAACCAAGATATCATTCTCTTCAGAAAGCGTTTGCTCTGACTGAAGGGATTCTTTAATGTCATCTTTGCTCTGTAGCTTTCCTTCCCTCGATGCCACCAGGATTCTCAGTAAAGTATTCTCTTTAAGGAGGTTTTCTGATGCATCAGCTAATTCTTGGAGCTTTTCAGCCATTTCTAGTAATTCTTGATTCTTCTGGTCATACGTGGCCTGTAACTGATCACTGTGGAGCTGCAGAATCTTGTGCTGCTTCTCCAGCACGTGTTTTTGCTGGTGTAGTCTGTGTTCCTCTCTCCTAGCCGCAGAAAGCTGTGCTTCGAGCTGGTCATGGGCCTGATGGAGGGCACTGATTTCTGATCTCAACTTCTGAATTTCTCTCTCCAAATGGGAGATGTGTCCTTGCTGCAGAACTGTCTCTTTATGCAGGCATTCTTTGGTACATGGTTCTGATGAAGAAAGACTTGAGTGATGCAAAATAAATTTAAGGAGATTAGGAAGGCTAACTGGAAAGTCTTCAGGGAACTTCACGCTTTGTTCCTTCCTAGGAAGACAAAACAAGTTAGCATTAAAACATCTGGGTAGATGATAAGCAATGATAACTTTATCTAAGCATCTGCTGTTCAGCTCCAGCTTGGTGTCTTGTTTTTTACCAAGAATGGCTGATAGAGTAGCTAAGAGAAACCCGAACTCATGTGATAAAGATAGAGCACACAGTATTTTCTTTTGGTGAATGTTTTAACCTGTATTCCAGTCTGGGTGCTGTAAGCATATCTGCACTGGATTGGTATTTGTCCGAGAGCAAAATTTTGTCAAATTTCAGGAAACAAATTTTACTTTTTCTTAAAAAAAAAAGTATCCCAATTACAGGTTATGAGCTTGAAGTACATCTGGTAGCATCACTGTTGGGCAGGTGTGATCAGAGCATACTGATAGTAACAACTGTTTGTAAGCTGAAGGAGAGCATTGAAGTATTCTTGATTCTGCGTATGTTGTTAGAAGTCCAGAGGTATAAAGCTCTCTGTTGGGAAATGACTGTTTTGAGCCTATATATGTTATCTTGGAAGAAGCGGCTTTATGCATTCCAACATCAGAAGGGTGTTGCAAGGAGCAGGGAAGTACCATTTGCCTCTAAGCAGTAAGCAGTCACTTCAGTCAGAAGCAAGGCCCTTCTGCTGTCAGAAAATGACATCTTTTTCCTTGTTCCTCTCACTAGTTTGTCTTTATGCCACTGAGGTGATCAAAGAAGTAAACCAAACAAGTTTTGTTGTTTTGGTTTTTTTTTTTTTTTCTGAAGCTCATTACATGGCAGTCCACAGTAAGCCCAGCATATGAAGAGGTAGGCCCACTGCCTTCTGCAGCAGCAGGAACTCTTAACCAGACAAGAGTCCAAGCTGCTTGAAGACCAACAAAGTACCAAGCTTCTTCAAGACAACTAACCACCAAAAGACACCCAACCTCCAGCTGTGTCAAATGTTCCAATTATTGCCCCTTTTGGACCATGTGCATACCCCTATCATAAAACACAGGAGGCTGAACTGTCCTCTGAGGACCTGCTCCTTCCAACTCAGTTACCTCGTCAGCCCTTCACTGGGTGCGTTCCAGTACAGTGTGCGTTTGCCTCCTGCCTAGCGCAGTAGAGCTCCACACACTGCAGTGCGTTGAACGGGGAAGCTAGCTCACAGTTTATCACCTTGCATCATCCTTAGCTTTCACCAGTCAGAAGTGTCTTCTCTTTTTCATTAGGGAGCCAGCAAAAGGGAGAAGAGGAGCTTGGTTTACTTCCCTTTGGTTGCCAAATTCATAACCAGAGGAATGGTATGCAGCATACCTTCAGGCGGGGGTTAATTACACCGGTCAGAACAAGGCCGTCGGATAAACAAAACCAAACCAAAGTCATTCCAACACAAGAAAGCCCGATTCAAGAGCAACGCCTAATGCGTCCAAGTGTACCACTGCTGCTCCTGTACAACACACACCACGGGCAGCTCCTGCGTCCCCACATGTGTGACATGATGTGATGTTTCCGAATTCCTTACGCTGTGCGTCTGAAACAGGGCATTATTCAGTTACCAATTAGAGTTGTCTCAAAAATGTCTTCTGTGAAATCCAACTCACTAGCATATGGCATATAAACATATGCTAATTTCCTTTACTGAGAACAACTTAACTGTATTTCAGGTAAAAGACAAAGACCATATTTTATCAATAATTCAAGAACTTCAGCCAGATGAGGCTCCTGTTCATCAAAATTCAGCTATTTCTGGAAGCATAAGCAACATGATTTTTCTTCCCCTGCAGACTTCTGTTGATCAGCCAAGTTAGTCTTGTAATCACCATCAGCAGTTCCTCAGCTGACAGTCAGCTCATGTCCAGGTTTAATGAATCATGACATGATTTAGGCAAAAAACAGGTTACATTAAGACAAAATTGACTCATTATACCATGGTAATATTTTACTACGTCATCACCCATTCTTATTGATCAAACCCACAGTGTGTATCAGAAAAGCTCAAAGGCTATGTAGAACAAAAAGCAAAACAAAATATTAACTAACAGCATGTGGTGGAAACAAACTGAGAACAGAATTAATCTGCAAAAATTGCCTCATAAGGCAAATGCGTAAGGAGCGGCACAGAAAGCTTCAGTATGAGGCACCTTTATATCCAAAACTAATATGACTACTCTAGTAGTGCTACCAATACTACAAATGCTGTTGAAACCTGATTTTCTTGAAGACCTAGATGCAGCAAAATATAAAACACACTGAAGAGGAAAAGCAGGAGAGAAAACAATAGCTAGAGGTAAGCCACCTTTATGAAAGCAACTGGAACGTTACAAAACCAAACTTACTAAAACTCTGAAGTCTGTCACTCCAGAGACAGTCCAGGGCTGCTCTATAAAACAGAGCAAGACGAAATAGTATCTATGAAAAGAAGTAGGGAACACTGTAGTAACACAGGGAAGATGGTAAGCACGAGAGGAGGCTTCACTTACCATAAATTGGTTTACTGCTCTAAAACCTGCTTGAGCTACGCTTTGAAATAATCCAAGAAAAACCTTTTCATCATGTTATGCATGCCACTCGCTCTGTCCCCTGGAGGGCACAGTTCTGCAGACTGGATCCTTGTTCCGCAGTGGGAGGGAAAGTCACTGACAAGTCTCCAAGTAGCATGGTGGGGCCCATTAGCTAGAACCATGGTCTGAAAACTGTCGCCACAGTAACATTTGGAAATCAGTTTCTAACTTTTTCCAGCCCTAAAAGTAATTACATTTGTACTCCAGTGGTTGTTAACATGGTCGGATCTAGCAGATGTTCAGCTTATGCCACCTGACCTAACAGAGCAGAAGACAACAACAATATCCTGCTGCTACTATGTGTTGTCTCAGTTGCCAACAGCACTTGATGAAACACAGGTGCCTCATCTCGACTAAAACTGAGACTACTCATCTTCAAACCAGCAGGCCCTTTGCTTGTAGCCCCTCCAGCCAGCCAGAACTAATGGATTGTGCAAGTGAGAGAGTCTGAATGCCAGAAAAGATGCAAAACTGAGACGCCGTGGGACCTGCAGAACGTGCTGGGTAACTGGACTGGGGTCCTGGCACTGAAGACTGCAGCTTCCGCTGAGCAGCGGCTGAAGGTGACGTTGCCGTTACGCAGACAGGTACAGACCTTGGAGCTCTAGGCCAGCCGAGTTCCTGCTCAATTAACCTCGGGAACGGAGAAGGACCGGGACTGAGCTGGAGGAACACAGCAGAGGGAGCCTGAGCTGAGGCCAATGTGCAAGGCTCGCTGCACAAAGTAGTGGAGATGATGAGCTGGAAGTTGGGGTGGCTCAGAACCGATACAAACGAAACTATTTCTATACCGAATTAAAACAGAAATTTAGAATTGCAAAACTTAAGGCACAGATTTAAAGATTTTGTGGTAGGTAACACTAGACAGGATCAATAGTCTGAACTGCCATTTGCTGGTGACAAGGGTGGAAGTCAGCATTTTTATTTTACACTGCAAAGAGGCAGGTATTTATCATAAGGGTCTGTTTTCATTTCCTTTCTATAAAAACTATAATTGTGTAAGATTGAGTATTAATCTTTGAAAAAAAGAAAAACAAACCTCAAGGTCAATCAAGTCTAATGCATAGGGCATACACATAACACCAAAACCACATCTGAAACAATAAACTGAGCACTTCTGAAAGCCCGGGACTCTCTTGCCTCTAATGCTTCTTCCTTGCTCCTCAGCCAGGAGAGCCTGGATGCACCTGCGCTGCCTGTACTGGTACAAAGCAGAAATGACACACGAGTTTGACACTGGATTCCAGAAATCCTCCCTGCTGCAGAGGAAGAGCAGGATCCAGGACCCTTGTACACTATTCCAGGTCCTCTCCTGCCCTCGCACATCCCTACCTTCAGAGTTCCCATTGTTCCTGACCCACCCTTTGTGCCTTTCGCTACCCCACCCTCCTCTGGCTTGCCTTTCTTTGTTCACCCATTCATGAATCAGTTCCCTTCCTCCGATTCAGCTTTCTTTCACCATCCCAGAAATTATTCCAGAACCTAGCTGTCTCCTTGAAACGGCGCTTCCCTGTCCTGCCCTCTTATTTTTTGTCTCCTTCTCCGAGGTCTCGATGCTGTCTGTAGCTTCACTTCAACAGCATGTGCACCTTGTGGTACTGCCCATCTCCTTTGGATACTTTCCTCTGTAGATGTCCAACTGCTACTGAAGCCTCATTTGTTTTCTCTTTTAAAGAAACAACACAGGGCTTCTAGAATGCCAACAGATCTGCTGCTGCTTTCCTCCTGCACAAAGTCCAGCAACTGCTGCTGAGTCAGAATGAAAACCAGAACATTTTGGCAATATACACAAATTCCCATGATGTAATTCTATAGTATCTGTAAAAGCAATGCTCTGTAATTTTGATGTTTGTAAACTACTGCTAAAAAATTTAGTCAATTCCATTAAGGACACTAATGACCATTAAAGTATCTGAGCTATTTCAACAAAAAACTTCTTAGAACTTTGAAAAAATGTATTTATGCCCCAGTGAAGTAGGAAGTGTTGTTTTAAGAAAGAAAAAGATACTTCAGTAATCACAGTGTTAGTTTACATGGGAAGTTCTTACATGAAATAACTTTACTTTCGAGCATGGCTTTCACTTGAAGACTGTGTCACACCATTTGAAATAATCAGTGTAAAAAAATAAAAAAAAAGTTAAGAAATCTTATGTTTACGACACGTTGCAGCAGGACAGCTCAATAAACCCCCCCAAGCATTTGCAGTAGGTTTTCCAGTTTTTCTAACCATGCAACAAAACAATCTTCCAATACCTTTTACACAATTTCCAAAAAAATTTCAGAATGTTTTCATTTTAAGTAGATTTTCTTACTGTATCATACTTCTGCTTCTTTAGCGGCCTTTTCTCACCCCATCCCATATTCTCTTTCTACTTGATCATAACATTCATAGTGGTTGTTTGGGGGTTTTTTGCTTCATATTCTTTTATGGCAACACGATGTCACCGAACAAGACTAATGATATCACAACAGCAGGAAAGCAAAACCAATTCTATCTTCTGGTTTTATCAGGAATGAAAACACCTCTTATTTAACATACACTTGATACACTGAAATTCCTTTTAATATGAAACTTCTTTCAATACAAAAGGGAACATAGCTGACATGTACATGAAGTATAAAAACAGAGGAAAAATCAACCCTTGTTTTTACTAAATCAGGACAAGGGATGAGGCAGCTCTATAGCCAGTGCCATTCCTATACTGTCTAAAATCAGAGATCTTGCTTTAGGTATTAGCCTCTCCTTTAGAGAGCTTACAAAGGCCAGAGGGACTGCAGCCCCTCTCCCTGCCGCCGTTAGACTGGTTCCTAGCTGAGGGAGCACTTCCATGGTTTACGCAGATTGCCAACAAATCCGATACCCAAAATCCAGTGCTGCCAGACACACACACGCTCCCCCCAACAGCCAAACATCAGAGCAGTGAGAGAGAGAACTTTGGGCTGAACAACGGACACTCCGCAGTCCCTCTGATTACCTCACGCTCACTCTACCACAGAAGCGTGAGGGACAAATAAAAATTCACAGGTTAGGACCGCTGCAATATTTCCAAAGGAGGCATAAGCCCTCCTTTAGTACTCAGATTCTCTACTTTTTTTTTTTTTTAAAGACAAATTTTTTTACTTTAACAACACGTTAACGATCGAGCTCCTCTCCCTCTGTAATGTCAGGATTGTCAGGTTTTGTTCTCTTAAATGAGACAAAGCTTGAGCTGGATCACCTGCTCTCCATCTGTGCTTATTGTTTATTTTTCTTCATTAAAAAAATAGTAAGCAAATCCTTGCATTTTACTGCAAGTATCCATTGTCGTATTTTTTGAGACCTCTCTTAGTTTACCCAGTTAGAAGCGATTAGATACAAGCTGTGCTAGATCTACGTTGCACCACCATCTACATCACTTCTCCCCCTTTTCCTACTTCCACAGTCACACTTTAATTTATGTGGACCATGCCAAAATAGTAATTTTAAATACAACCGAGTAATAAGGAAAATTAACTGAAGAATACGGTTAGTAATGCTGCTGTTCATAAATCAAGACTTACAAACAACTAAACAAGGGCCTTTGGAGAGAACATTCACTACCTGCATACCATCAGCTACCCATGTCTGATGGGGTTTTGATGCTGTTGGTTTGTTTTTTAAATTAGAATATGCATAAAGTAAGAATGCATATATGGAAATGCATTACTGTGGGGCTTTTTTCTCTACAAAGACATGTAACCAGGTAATTTTTATAACTTAGTAAAATTAAAGTTAAAAACTCACAGGGAAAAGAATGACATTACCTCCAATGAGGAAAAAATAAAATCGTCGGGAGACGGTCTGTCATCAGTTCCCAGGGAAGGTCATTGCGAGTGACATCAATCCTGTTGAGGAAAGACAAACTGACAAAGAGAGCAGGCGGAGGAACAATCTGTATTTTCATTATAGAAAAAGCCACAGACAATCACATCGGTAATACCGCAATAAAAATAATGGAGCAAATGAGAGAACTTCAAAGTCAGGAAAGAGAATGGGTGTCGACTGAAAGTAGTGTTACGTCTGCAGGAGTACAGCCGCAACTGCACACAGGTCATAACGCCAGGGTTTGAACTGAACTTTGTCCCTGTTCATCTCATGCTGCTTCCTAAAGTAAGTTCAGTCAGAATGAGACGAGGATGCAATCAGAGCAGATGTTGTCAGTATGATGTATTATCAAATACATGAACAAGAATGTTTAGGTTGCACTGAAACATTAAAAACCCTGGAAAAGCAAAAAAACCCATGTCTTTTTGATATATATAAGTATGTTTTAATATATATATATAAATATATATTGCACACATGCATGTATCTTAATATATCTATGTCTATAACTGGCTTTGGCTGGGATAGAGTTAATTTTCTTCGCAGTGGCTTATATGGTGCGACGTTTTAGGTCGGTGCTGAACATCGTGCTGATCACGTCGGCATGCCGTGGTCACCGCTGCACAGCGCTTCCCCAGCACCAAGGCGGCTCTGCTTCCCACCGCGGGGTGGGGGTACCACAGCAATACGTATTTTCCCTATCTCAAACAATTCCTCAAATACAGTACTACACAATACAATTATTTGCTACAAATTATCAGAGAAAGGGGTAAAAATTATTTTCTGCTGCTGTTTTATTGATTCATTTCCTGAGATTAGGAAGCCTCAAGGTTAATTGCACTGTTTAAAAATTCATTTTAATGAAACTGCATAACTACTGCAGTGAGATTGAAAACCACCAAATTTACACCGAGGAAAACAAAATAATGCATTCAAAGAAAAACAAAGCAGATGACACTCACATCTACTATTGCAAGACTGTAGAGAGAAAAAAAGTCATTATTTTCTGGGCTGATGACCTCAATGAACTTACATCACTCTAGAGAGATTAAATTAGAATCATTTTTACCTTGCCACAGTGAAATTATCTGGAGGCAAAAGCCGAGCAAGCTGAATAAAGATGTGATTAAGAGAAGCACAGAATCCACACCACTGTGCATAATAGAGCAGCAAGACATTCTGGAAAATTAAACGGAGAAGAGTTTGATTACCTATGGTAGTTAATCTGCAGTACAGGAGGACTAGCTTTCAAACACCGCAAACTTGGAACCCTTAAAAGGTGAAAGGAAGCTGTATCCTCATGTTAATAAACTTTACTAGCAGCTGTTCACTGATACCCTCGGTCTACTGAGTTAACAAACAAAAACTATTGGGGAAATCTCTTTCCATAAAGAAAAAGGCAAAACAAAGAGGATTATTTAGATTATTTAGTTTAGAATAATTCCCTTTAACTGAAAACGCACCAAACTTTACTACGCTTCCCAAGACACTTTTGCAATCTTAAATTCCTGTATATCTAACGGTGACTGTACACTTCACATGGGGGGAAGATGTCCAGACTTCTGGTTTCTACCTTTAACTAGGCAAAGCAGGAGCTAGGGCTGCTGGAACCCAACCACTGAAGACGCACACGGTCACTGCAGACCTCACGGCCAATGGATACTAATCCTTACTATCACATCTAAGAAATCAAAGTAATTTAACTACTCTTCAGGATGACATCTTACGTAAAGCAATTCTATGGCATGCAGTCAGAAATCTTTTACCTCTGAGAGGTTTGGCATTTTTGCTGCGTGGTTTCAAATAATGCCTTAGGTTTAAAACAGTCTATTTTTTTTTTCATTATGTCTACTTTGCAATAATTTTAAACTTTTTTTAAAGTCAGTTTTTTTAAAAATGTGATATCTAGAAAAAAGTTATGGTATATTTATCTCCTTTGAGGCATGAAACGCAGAATCAGCATATTCTTCACTGTTACCTCAAACCCTAAGTATTTAGCATGTGCTTCTGCTACAGTGGAAGAAAGCAAAAGGAAAAATCAAGCCAGGCACACTTTTTTTGGTTTGTAATTAAAATCTACACTTCAAACACACAGGGAAAAACTCACACCTCATCCCCACAAAAAACTACCCCCAAAAACCAAAAAACCTTGAAATGTGGCAGAAACCTGTCAGGGAATCAGCTGCGCTGACTTCTGCATTATTTTAACACCAGATGATCTTTTGCAGATTTACTTAAGAACATGCTATTCTGAATTGCCTTTTTTAAACATAATACTTTTGAATTGTTACAAAATCACATATTCTGTTACAAATAAGCAAAGCACATCAGTGTAAAGAAAGAATGAGAGCCCCTCCTCAAAAGTCGGAGCAACCATCCGCAAGGAACCTTGTCAGCAGTGAGGTGTACCTTTTCACTCAGAAGCACGGTCTCACGGAACGTCGTAGTCATCACTTCAGTGATGACGTGCGGCTCCCGGGAATGGACTGACGGGTCATCAACAAGATGCCTCTTCAAGGGGCTGTAGAGAATGCTGAAATTCTTTATGAAGTTCTCTGAAAGGAAATTGGTACAGAACAGAGTCAGTTTCAGTTGCACAAATACGGGATTTGGGCAGTTTTTACTTCGGAGTTCAGAAGAACTTACAGAGAAAATACAAATTCAAAACTGGTTTCTTGTCATTAATTTTTGACATTTTCATATCAACTCTTGAGTAACCACCACTGATGTGAAAACAAGATAAAATTTCACTGTTTTTTGCTTTGCTCATTACAGTCCTCTTTTCACTGGCCACACTACTCTCCAATCTCGCTTCTACTCCTACTCAATGTACTACAATAATCACAATGTGCTTCTCAACCGAACCACATGCCTGGTAAGTCATAAATAGTATCCTCTCGCTATTTCACTTTCTACATCGCATTCAAGTATTTGGCCCTTATCTTGAAGGCTCCACTGAATTCCACATTTATTTGCATTTATTCTTTCATTTTTAATTAATTTCCCTGTAATTCTCCTTTTGATTATCATGACCCGAATGAAGAGGAAGGTGATTGCTGGTAAACAACAGGTCATTCAACTTTCTCCTTAGTTTTGGCCAGTGCTAAAAAACTAAAGCAAGCTTCAAAGCCCTCAACTACTTTCAGCCACACTCTGAGCCTGGACCATGTTCTCTAGATTGCTGCAAGATACTGACTGTATCCCTGTATCCCTCTTTTCAATTCAGATAGAGAAATATTCTATACGTTATAAAGTAAAAGTATTAAATAATCAAAAGATACAATATCAAACACTCTAAAAATAATTATTTGGTCAAATAGAAACATCTTGTGCTGGTATTTCCAGTCTGAAAACCAGGCCCAAGTAAAACTGGCACTTCTGTACACACATACAAAACACCAGCTCATCAAGTTTGTCTTTGAAATGCAAACAGCAGTACATTTAATTTTGTATTTACTATTCAGCATTTCATTAAATCCTCACACTACACCAAAACAGGTTATTCCTTCTAGATCTCCAGATTTAGAATATCTATACGTGATTAAGTAATAACTGAAAGGAGGCGGCTAATTAACAGACACACTCCTGAATTTTTAGAAACCATCTGTAGAAAATGAAATCTGTTAAAGGTATTAAACACAAATCTGTTTCATTATTTTAAAGTATCAAAAGTTCGGAGAATTAAGGAAGTAAAATAAAATTTAAAAAACCCCACAAAAAACCCAGGCATAAGTCACAGGGACTCCTTGACAAAAATACGTAGAAGCAAAAATTTTCCGGGAGTTGAAATGCCTTGGAACAGAAATACAGTGAGTGTTACTCAGCACAGGAACCCTCCTCCTGCTCAGGAAATCCTGTGACCTCAGAAGAGTCTGACACAGAGAGTACTGCGAGCAGAAAGGGGAAGGAAATTTCTGTCTCCTCACTCCGATCTTAATTTTTCCTAAGTGTCCTTTTACGGTCACTGGGGTTTTCGTTTGCTTTCCAGAGATGGGATGGAGCCAGGGTATAGGGCTGGATGGGATCCTCACCAAGAACATGGCTACTTGTTCTTACGCTGGGCGTACTTTTGTACTTACAGATCTATGGAAAGCAGAAACGTTATTAATGCTGTAGGAATGATACCGATACACCTTCTTGAACAATTCGTTCTAATACTACACTCACCTGAATTCACTTCCATGTTTACTCACACTGCTGACATTAAAAAGCCCTGCAGTTTCTGAAGGTGGACTCAGTTCTGCAGTTCACCGTGACAGGTAAATGCGTGTGGTTAGGCATGCTGCGTCTTACTGAATAACTGGCAAATACATCAGAACTGCGATCACTGGGTTGGCTGGGGTTTTGTTGGGGTTTTTTCTCCTCCAATTCAGCCAGGAAATAAGAGTCTGGACAGATTTGTCCAAAACCATGTCAGAGTTCTACCTTCAAAATACATACAATTTTCAAAATAAACGTAAAACAATTTGTAAGTTTGTTTCAGATGACACGAGGCAGGGCTAGCCTCTGCCGGTAAGTGGGCAGTATCTCATGGAATTCTGGGATATTCTAGTGCACAGAACAGCTGAGCAAGCACCAACACCACCATTAACACACAAATGTCTTCTGTAATACCAAATGTGTTAGATGCACAGCATTTTTTTCTCACAAACAAATTAGTTTAGACTTTAGCAATTCCTTCAATGCATCAGGCAGTCCAGAATCACACATTTTGAGGTTCACTTCTTTCAAAGCACATTATTTTTGGTATATGAAACTTAGTTCTTGTGTCATCAAGAACACGATTCTGAAGTTTGGTTAGCTACTAAATAAATCAGAACAGAATAAATTACAATTCCCAATGCTGACTTTAAAAGCAGTCATTCTCAAAATGGCATTAAGTTTTCCATTCACAAGCTTACTTGCGAACTTAATTTTTTGTTTCAAGCATTTGCATAGTGGATACCATACCCAGGGTAGATCCAACAAGTGACTGATTCTGATCCAGGACATAGTGCACTTCTTCTTTCAGGTCAACAATGGCGGCAAATTCCTTAAGATGAGTAGATCTTGATGCTCCTAGTCTCTCTGCATATATCCAAAAAAGATTTGAATCCAGTAGATAGAGATTCAAGGTTTTGTTGGTCCTGCAGCTCAGACCAGTAATGTTAGTGCTACTAATATGAAGGTCAGAAATAAAACAATTCCTATCCTCAATGTGAGGAATAGAATGTTGGGTGTTATCTTTCTTCCCATGGGAAGAAAATGCTACTTTGGGGGTCTGAAAGATGGTCTTCTCAGAACTAATGAAACCTAAAAAATGCCTGTTTACCGTCCTGCAACATGCAGTGTAATAGCTAAAGGGACTATAGAAACTTAAGAAATTGCTGCATTCTATGGTATTTGATATAACTTGAAAAAAGGTATGTTCCTGGAGGTAGAAAGAGTCCAAAGCTGCTTCTATCTCTACAAAGTTACAGTGTGGCACGTGGACTTTATTTGGTTTGACACCAACTGTCTGGTTAATGCAAAGCTCACAGACATTGTGAGTTCTAGATATCGAATGCCACTGCGGAAGCACCACTGTGTTACAGCATGGGTACTTGGTTATGGAAACTGTTTCTGACAGTTCCATGTAGGCATCTGGGTCCGAGGAATCGAAAGCTGGTGAATCGGTGTCTCCTAAGTCGTGAAGAGCAGTCTTCTCTGCCTGGCTTTTATTACAGTTGTGGTATTCCAAGGCCACTTTGGTAATCTACGGGGGGGAGGGAGGGGAGAAAAGAAAAAGCAAGATTAACAGTGCATAGTTCACTCAAATGCAGTTATCTGTTGCAGGTTTAACAGCATATAATGCAATTACAGATGGAATTTCAGAAACGTGAAGTTGATGACTCTTCTCCTCTACAGGAGGCTCTGACTTGATAGCAAAGTTAAATCCTCAGAGATTTCAGCATGTAAGAATTAAATGTACAGAACAACAAAAACCCACCTTAAAATTTTTCTTTTTAAAAGCCACCTGAAAAATAGCCCAGGGAAAAACATTATTTTCCAGCCAAGTCAGTGTCCCTACCTCATTTACCACACAGCTACACAAACTCCTGTCCTAGGCAGTTCAGAAATAGAAATAATGGCAGGAGAAAATTGGAAGGCAACTAAGGAATGCACAGGATATAAAAATCAAATTAGTTCTGAGTAGTTTTTCAATTGGGCTATATTTCAAACAACACTGTCTGGTTTAATAAAAGGTCCATTCTTTCTTGAGTAATCACCTCTGCAATGACGGAAGGAGAGAAGAAATCAAATGGGGTGGACAAAACACAAGTCCTGCAATACTCGACTACATTCTTGCTCTTCAGCTGGAACAGCAGACCAAAGACCTGCACCTTACATAGCACTCGCCACAGAAAGAAGGCAGTCCAGGAAAAGAGCTAGGGGATTGTTCTGAACAACTGCTGAGATGAGACAAAGGCATGCTGTGTGGGACGCAAACCAGCGGGAGGGAGCTGTGACAACATGCCTTGAGAAAATGTGGTTTTAAATGAAATGGAATACTTGGAACAGTGAAATAAAATGAGGTATCTGTCACAATTGAGCTCAGAACCCTGACTAGGGTCTTGTCAAGTTCAGTACTTGAAATTGTGAAGTTCTGGTATTTTTGAAGTAAAAAATAATTATTTCACTTACTTCATCTAGAAGAGGATGAACTTCTGCTAAGGGATTGTAAGGTATAAATATGAGCAGTGCTGGCCCTTTCTTCAGCTCATTGTTTAGCAGCAGGCTTTTTCCGCCATGTGGTCTCAGCCAGCGTATGAGCATCTCTCGATTTTCTAGAGCCCACTTGCAAATGTTCTCAGCAGTGTAGTTCATGATGTCATTTGGATAGATCTTGAAGGGGGGAAAAAATAATTATTTGTCCTCACTTGGTTTAGCAATGAATGCAGTTCTCAGATATGGCATGCTTTGTTACTGCAATGGCTGAGACTCTCCTCCTAAATTTAATGACACCAGTCAGCGAGCTCCAGCGTTTCATATACCCTTTCCCTTCGGGAAATCTTTCTAAATGCTCATCAGATGATAGTAACACACACAATCTTTCAGGCAAAAATTATACTACTAGGGAAGCTCCTCTTTCTTGTACTACATCTTTATAATCTTCACTTCTCTCACTAGTATGAATTTTCTTTATCAGTGAAACAGCTCAGTCTCTACTTCAGTATATTCACATACCTTGATTTAGAGCTTATTAGAAAACTTTTTCCCAATACTCAGTCACCATTTTAACTCATTTTAAATGCATCAAGACTGCACTTAAATCTGATATTTCTTATTACTGAATACGAGGAAAAGAAACACATAATAAAAAGCACTCACAGCTTCTAGGGTCATTTTAATAAATTAGCGCAAGTTTCTCTTAGATCATTTGCACAGATGAAAGTGTGCAAAAGAAAGAGCTTTATGTATTTGACAGTAATTTAACCTGAAAAATCCATGTTTTCCCCAGTCTCAGTTGAATAAAGTACACATTACAATATGTAACTCCAGAGTTTCCACTCATGGCAGCAGTGTGGATAGATAAGGTCTCTACACCAAACAGCAAATCTGAAATTCACTATTGTCAATTTTAGTCTTCCAAAAACGAGGGACATGGATTAAAAGTTACTATAAATTTTCAGTTAAATTAATTTGCATGAGTTTTCTAATCAGTGCAATGCAATACCTTTAAACCTAAATGCAAGTTTTCACTAGTCCTACTATCTCTCCACAAAATCTCTTTGTCCATATCCTCACTCAAGTAGCCTTCTGATTCTGACCCACTGAAAGAGGTAGAAACTTTCTGAAAAAGTCTTTGTGTAGTAATTTCTGAGGTGCTTGGACTTCTGGGGGCTTTGTTTTGCTAGAGATGATCAACTTGGGCCTGAGCTACTGTTTAGAACAGCTGATGACTGGCAGAATGAAAATGCGTATTGCCATACACAAATATCATTCCTGAACAACCTGCATCCTAAACCTCTGCCAAACACTCATGGTCTACTACCACAGAGGTTCGATCTCCACGTACTGTCTCAGAGTCACTACAACACAAATACAACACTCACCAGTGATGTGTTGACATGTCTGTGCAAATAGACGCTGCCTGAATGCACCAGTGAGATCTCCTCCGCAACGTGCTTAGCCGTGATCACTCCAAAGCGTACTGTTCCAAGGTAATCTGAAAGGGCAAATTCTCACTTTTTAAATACAATTGCACACACGGAACTTCTCTCCCGAAAGCCTCAGAACCCCTTCAAACCAAAACACAGAACACTGCTGTGTAAAGGCACGGAAATCTTACTGAGTAGCAACCGCCAATATTGGTGATGAAGCGAGGCAGAAGACAGACAAGAGCAGGCAACGAGAACAAACGTGTTCCTCTTCTGCACACAAGGTACAGACAATGCTAACCTGAACTGTCCAGTTTCTATTTGCTTATTAAATATAGAGTCTGGTATCACAGATGCACCTTGCTACGTGCTATGGCATCTCACAAGCCAAGATGAGATATACACATAAGAAAAAGGTATGAACATCGATTGTTTAGATGAGGTACATTTACAGTAAATATGTACTATTTAAATACGCATTATAGTATTTCTATGTTTATAAATACGTACACATAAGGATAGCATGCTTCTCATCTTTACGTTGCAAAGAACTATCCAAACATATAAATGGGAAATGACAGAACAAAGTACAGGAGAAGAGGCTCTGTATCATATACCAAGCCAGTGGCACAGTAAAAATCAGAATAATGGTATCAATTTCCTTCATTTGCTGACAGAAAGAAACATCCATAAAACGTGCTAATCTTCAAGTCAAGAAAGTTTTATCCAGAATTTACAATCTCAAAAGGTATTAATCATATACAAAGTTCGCATATTTAAATATAAGAGGTTTTGTATCTTAGATTATTAATGCAAATCAACCGGGGTTGATCATCATGCTACCTTGTGCCAGCTCTGCAACTCCACCCAGGAAAGGACTTTGTTCAATTCAGTCACTAAGTATTGACAAAGCCAAGTTCATCCTAATGCCTGAACCTGGCGTTTCGGTTGCTGCACAAGTCAAACACTCTTGGATTCAATTCGATTATGGCTCTATACGGGTTGCAGCCACGCATTTATGTGTTTGAGGAAATTATATCTTAATGTGTGCTTGAATAGCAGTCTTTCACATAATCTATTCCATGATGGCCGATCACAACATACATAGTAAGCCTTTTCTGTAAGCAATCCTCACACTGTAATAAAAGACAGTCTCATAATTTGATCAACATCAAGAAACACTCAAAAGACATTAATTCCCAAGCTACAAAATACTACAAAGAACTGCTAAAGCCCACATACATAACTCATTCACAGATGCCTGAAATTATGAAAATGAAGCTTTTACCTTTCTTTAATGAATGTAACGCTGACGTGAAGAATGTTAAATAACCAGGCGGTTGAGGTGAAGCATTGAACTCAAAATATCCTAGAACTCCAGGCTGAAATAGTAAGAATTAGCGTTAGCTAAGCTATTTTCAAGAATAAATATATAGGGCACAGCAACTATTTGCCTAAAGTAAAACACAACAAATTTTAAAAAGACAACGATGTTTACTGAAGAACAGTCACTTTACGCCTCAAGAAAAAATCTAATGTTAAAATCAGTTCTGAAGTCGTCATTCAAAAGCTATGTACGAGAGAGGGGTTTTATGGCTGTAGATGCCAAAGTTTCAAAATGCGTATTTCCCATGTTAGCTATTAAAAGTTCCCTGGAAAGAATTAGTACTTGCTTTGCAAATAAATATACAAGTCAGTTCCAGTACCAACATAGGACCCACAAGCATCATAAAGACTTCTTTTAGAATTGGAATACCACATATGATTTTTTGGAGTATGAATAACTTGAAAGAGGATGAGGAATTGGCTGGATGGTCGCATCAGAGTGTAGTGGTCAACGGCTCAATGTCCAGATGGAGATCAGTGATGAGTGGTGTCCCTCAGGGGTCCCTGTTGGGACCTATTTAATATTTTCATCAGTGACACAGCGAGATCAAGTGCACCCTCAGCAATTTTGCAGATGACACCAAGCTGGGTGGTGCGGTCGACACGCCTGAGGGACGGGATGCCATCCAGAGGGACCTGGACAAGCTGGAGAGGTGGGCCCTGGTGAACCTCATGAGGTTCAACAGGGCGAAGTGCAAGGTCGCGCATCTAGGTCGGGGCAACCCCCGCTATCAATACAGGCTGGGAGATGAAGGGATGGCGAACAGCCCTGCCGAGAAGGACTTGGGGTGCTGGGTGACGAGAAGCTCAGCATGATGTGGCTGTATGCACTCACAGCCCAGAAGCCCAGCCGTCCCCTGGGCTGCTTCCCCAGCAGTGTGGGCAGCAGGGCGAGGGGGGGGATTCTGCCCCTCTGCCCTGCTCTGCTGAGACCCCCCGGGAGTCCTGTGTCCAGCTCTGGAGCCCTCAGCACAGGACAGAGCTGGAGCTGTGGGAGTGGGGCCAGAGGAGGCCCCAGCAATGACCCGAGGGCTGGAACCCCTCTGCTGGGAGGAAAGGCTGGGAGAGCTGGAGCTGCTCAGCTTGGGGAAGAGAAGGCTGCAGGGAGACCTTAGAGCAGCCTCCAGCACCTGGAGGGGCCTATGGGAAAGATGGGGACGGGCTTTTTAGCAGGGCCTGCTGCGACAGGACAAGGGGTAACAGTTTTAAACTGAAAGAGGGTAGACTCAGACTAGACAAGGAAGAAATTTTTCACCATGGGGATGGTGCAAGCCTGGCTCAGGTTGCCCAGGGAGGTGGTCGATGCCCCATCCCTGGAACCATCCAAGGCCAGGCTGGACGGGGCTCTGAGCAACCTGAGCTGGGTGAAGATGTCTCCGCTCACTGCAGGGGGGTTGGGCCAGACAACCTTTAAAGCTCCCTTCCAACCCAAACCATTCTATGAAACAGTAACACTTTAATTGTTCACTATTTTGCACATAATTAGCAACGACACATGAATTTACACATCTTGTGCATGAACTGCTAAGCCAACTAATCACCTCATTGTTAAGCCACCAGGCACTGTAAATTCTTTCAGTAAATCCTGCAGGAGTCAGGGAGAGACCAGCTGCACAAAAATAACGGAAGAGCCCCACATCCCCCCTGCATATCCAGAAAGTTCTTCAAATTGCAAAACAGAGAATTCAGAATTTGAAAGACTCATCCCCAAACAGGCCTACTGACTTTGCCAGGAACGAAGCCTGAATGGCTGCATGTTAAATTCAGGAAGAGAATCTGGGAGAAGCCGACTTGGAACAGAGAGGTGAGGAGTCTTAGGCTTCTCTTTTTCCAAAATGTCAATTAAGTTTTGGTTTTAAATTTTGCTAAATTTAAAACCAATTTAAATTTTTTTTTTTTTTTGATGCACCACTCATATTGGCTTAATAACTTTCAGGACAGAGTAAGTGATGGAATTTGGTTATTTTCTGCTATTTGTTTCCCAGTTCCACCAGTGCATGCAGAAAGAGCATTTGCTACACAAAGCAAGAGGACTCTAGGGATTGCTGTGGAACAAACGATTCCCGACTCACCAATCACCCACTTGTGTGGCAAATAAAACCCCACATAGGTATTTTTACCTGGTATTTCGGAGGTAGCTTTACTTTTTTTTCCCCAAGTTTTACATATAAAATTTTTCATTTCTTTTTAAAACCTGAACATCTATTTTGCCTGTTCCTGTCATCAGTGGTATGAACTCAGCGATTCATACCAGCCATAGGGCTTCAGCTAATTCAGCACGAATTAGCAACCTCAGGACGTTCACCAGTAACAGCATTGCCCATTCCAACTAATGACCTGCTCTTTTTAGGCAGCAATTATCTTTCATGAATGAATGCTAAACACAGGACCCTTGTTCATAAAGATTCCTTATGAGGTACCCCAAGAAAATTATTAATTCTAAATATGAGATAAAAGCAATTAGTGAAATTTTTCCAATAACAATTGTCAAGATGGAAATAAAAATATAAATAAAAGTTAAAAACTACAGCAAAGTAATAACACTCATTCTTCCTTTTTAAACAATAAACAGGTTAGTAATTAGTGTTCATCTTTTTTTTATACGGGATTGTTTCTTTTCACTGTCTTAATCTGGCATCAGGAGAAACTTTTAAAGCATTCAAGTGACCCAAAATAAGGAGAAGATAAGACAATCAAAATTTTTGTTTCTCATTTCCTAGGACCATTTCTGAATACCACTACTGTACGAAGTGAACTTCTGGCACCAAACAGTGAAAGAAATAAGAGTCAAAAGTGACAGCAAAATATGTCAAGAAGCCAAAAGTGAGATCTAGAAATATTTATAAAGTTATTAAAACAGGTGATGTTCTGATTCTGACTGCTAGTTCTGTTGTACACTAACAGCAGCTTCAGACTTCCAGATCGTGAAAAATCAGGTGCTTCCATCAAGACCTTTTTGGAAAATGTTTTTTCAATAAGAAAAAATTATAGTGGGAGAATATATACTAATGATGTATGCCTAATTGGTAATCTGGTAAATTAATGTCCTTTAAATGATCATCCCAGAATAGTTGAAATTTCATCCCCGTTACAGGCTGCAATTACACATAGAAGCAAAGCATCTAAACCGCTGTATTTCTTCCCAAGTCCCATGCAAATTATCCTGTTCTTCTGTCAGAATGAAGGGGTTCACTTGCTAATACCAACTACTCTGTTTATTTTACCAACAGTGAACAATTCCAGACGCTAGCAACTAACCAGGAATCTTGCTCTGTGCAAGCGAGATTCAAGGGTTACAGAAGAGGCATCTCGATGCAAGTACGAGGCTCCTAGCTCTGAACACCAGTAACGCTAGGAGGGGCCTGACAGCAGCAACCCACTTCCCGTCAGAGCCTCCAAACCCACCAGCACCAGCCTGCTTCCAGCGCACGGGGCGTCTCCAGGCGAGCTGCTGCTCTCACCCTGTGGGGTTACGGGTAACAACTGCGTGCAGGCAGCGAGGAACGACCAGCTGAGCAGGACATGCCCTGCTGCTATAGACAGTGGGATGGGGCAGAGGGACAGTCTGAAGACACTGCATCAGGAGCTAGAGGGGAGCTTACAGGAGCTTTCACTTCCACAAAACAATTTTCAGCAGCTGTCTCAAACCCAGTTTCTGTAGCAAAGGTTCTGGAACAAGCCTGAGGACATCAGTAGTGAATAGCCATTAGTACCTTCTCCTAATAAAACTCACCTATGGAAATACAAAATTGTGAATTGTAGCGCAGCATATTTCTTGCTTGTTCCTTACACCAGAGCAATGGAAAGTGATGCGTGATGCCAATCAATCCAAACAAACATCAGACTGGACAAGCATCCCAACAATCACCAAACACCACGTTCGCAGAAACTTTCAGAATCAAGAGAGATCTTCAGGTGAGTAGTTTTTACTGGAGAACGGCCAGCATGGTTTTCTCACTGAATCATGCCTCAAGCCTACCGCAGGTCTCTGACGGAATGACTGCCCATCTCAATGCAGCATCCTGCAATTCCCAAAGAGCCTACAGGGAGTCGCCAAACACGCTGGAAGGAACTAAGGTGACAAAGAGTAACACGGAAGGTCCTTTTCCAGGTTAGTAGCAAAGACAGAAACCTCCAGGTAGCAGTCACTGGTTTTCACAGTCAAAGACAGCCAGCCAGGACACGCACTGATGCTCACCTAGTTCAACGTTTCTATAAATGCTTTAGAAAAGGTAGAGAATGGGGACGAAGAAACTTTGAAAGGTTACTGGGAACCACTGAAACTACAGCTGGCTCAGAAGAGTTACAGAAGACAGTACTAAATGACTACACGATGAAAGAGCTCTGAAATTTGACAGCCGATAAATGCAAAGTAACAGGAACAGAGAACAGAAAAAACCCCACAGCTACTGATTAGCTTTTACAATTAGATAAACAGTTTTACTACTCATTTAAGTTATTTCTATCCCGATTTGTATTTATTTATTTTTATATTTTGGTATATTGCATTGAAGTGAATTTTTTTTTTTCAGAACCTGAAACTTGCGCAGGCAGGCAATTCCTGCCTCGTTTTATCTGTGAGCACAGGAAAGAAAACAGCAAAAGGAAAGGAAGGGGTTATCTCTGGGGAACAGCAGAGCCAATATCACATACCACTAATTCTACACTACAGAAATGCAAAGAAGAAACTGCTGATTGAGATTAATTAAATTTACAAGTAAAAGTCTGTTCATTTTCTAACAGTGCTAAAAGCCTTGCGTACCCAGAACTGAAAGCCAATTCTCACCTCCTCGTGTAACCTTGGCACCACAGTACCCCACACACGCCGGGGCAGACCCTGCCCAGCTGGCTCACGCTCAGGACGCATTTCTACGCAAAGCAAGCAAAGAGCTGATGCCGTGTCAGACACACGCCAGCCTCCTCCCAGAAAGGCCAGCTCAGCCCCCGCCTCTCCCAAAGCCGGAGAACGAGGAGCGAGGAGCTCCCTGGGCACTTCTGATTTTTGTCAGTGAATGAAGCTTTCTGTCTAGCTACAGCAGCTGAACGTTTTCTTCCTCCACGCCTCAGCAGGATGAGGCCATTTCTAGCACCTGGGTGAGTCCGATGAGGGACGAGACATTGCCAGTTTGGATTAAAACGAAACTGTTCTGTCTCTGCAGTTAAGAAAACAACAGAAGTCTGATTATGGGCACTTGCAGGTCCCTGGAGTTATGGTCGGACCTGCCCATCTTTCTCCTGATGTAACGTGGATCTTCCGACGCATGCCAAGATTTTAACTGCTTTCCAAACGGGATTTTTTCCCTTGCTCTCAAAAACTAAATTCCAATTCTTACCCAGTTCTAGTTTTATACTAGTATCATTCCATGCCACAAAAACCCTTAGGTAATATCAGGAAGTGCCTAAGCTGACCCAGACTTTTCCGGCGGGCTCCGAGCGCCCTCACGCAAGCGTGACAGAGCATGTCCCGATACTTGCGATCCAGCTGAGGGACAGACACGCCACCAGCGCTCACATTTAGCTGGATTCTGCTCATCAGTGTTTCTCAGAAATAAAAACATGCTAATTAACACATGAATATGCAATAAAACACTGCCAGATTTCCGTATCTCTTCGTGGGGTTCAACAGAGAACAAAATGCCACGAGTGTTCACCTCAGGCCCTTCCCAGGGCTTGCCAGCTGGGGCACACCAACGTGTCCAACGGCTTTCGACACCCAGCTGAGTGCGGGCGCATCTCCCGGGCTTCTCCGCCTGATGCTGTTGCTGCCAAAAGCTGCCTGCTGGAATTTGAACACAAGATCACAGCATCAAAGCTTCACAGATGAGACAGCTTGGAGCCCTGGCTGTCAGTAAATTGACAGGCAACAAGAAAATGCCCTTGAAACAAGAAAAGCAGGGGGTGCAGTAGCTCTTTTAAGTGTGAAAACACAAGGTGAGCACAACTTCAGCTTGACACAATGCCCTGCAAATGAACCACTCATCTACTAATAACTTACCAACCTATGGCACACTCCAGATGACACACAGTGCTATCCTTGGACAGAGAAACAAGACAATGAGGGCCAAAGGTGAGTGGCAGGCAACTGCTCTGCCATCCACTGCTTGCTTCATGCGGGAGACCTTAACACCAAAGCAGAAAGGAACAGCCCAGGAACAGCACGGGCACTGCCTAAGCGCAGTCTGGGGATTAGCTACACAGAGGCTCTTCTCAACTGAAATTTTCAAAGTAAACACCCCTAACATGGGCTCGCAGAACCCATTCCCTCGCAGAACACTGGGCTGAAAATCAGATACTAATGATGACAAATCTTCCAGAAAATATTCTGAGCTTCAAAGTAATCAGCTTTTCAACGAAGAGATCGCAAAAACCTGATCAAGCAACAGACAGTGGTCAAAATGCCCAACGATCTATCCTTTACAGTCTTCTCTCCTTCCCCTTCTGCTAAAAATAAATGATTTTTATCTATAAAAGATCAAAAATCACAGGAAGACTCTAGCCAAGGCTCTCAAAACAGCAATTAGTTTGTACCATGCATGCACTGCCTGTCACCTACCCTACTCCTCAAACTTTTTTGCTTCTTGAACACAGGAGTCACCTCCTACCACAGGTACAAAGTTCCTCGACTTGCACGGAAAACATCAGCAAATGTTCACATTTCTCACTGTTTAAAACAATGAAGCAGCATGTTTGTTTCTGATTTAATACTAACTTTCCCTTTGTGCCTCTGTTTCCCCCTCCATCCCCCTCCGCATACAACTCTCTGTTTCGTAGGTCCTCTCTGCATCCTGGCTCCTGACCACCCGGCATTTGCTTGTTTTACCGCTCTCACGGGGACTCGCCCTCGCCAGCGCCCAGCTCCCCATGTGGATCTCGCTACACGAGCTGGCTGTTGTGTTTACATTCCCTTCTCACCCTCTTGCTTGGCTTTACAGAGACGAGAGACTGAGTACCTGGGCCACGGCCTGGGAAATAACCTCAGCCTTCAGTGACCGCAGGCAGCATGACAGACCAGGCTCTCGTCTCATCCATTCCAGAAAAAGGAACCATCAAACACTCGACAGAGACTGGGCATCTGAAGGTGAAGCACAGGAAGCGGGGAAGTTGGGACACAGAAACAAAAATACCCGTTCAATTGCTAAGCAGTACTTAAAAAAAATATTTTCTATCTCCCCCATAAATTTTCTTTTATCTTCATCTTTTTCCAGTGGAAGTGCACCTCCTACTGTAAAGCAAATTTAAGCTTAATGACACTGTGCTTATTAGTTACCTTTTGCAGACTACTGAGAAATAATTCACATAACACAGGCCAAAACCCAAGCACAGCTGTTTTCAGATCTCTACAGGAGGTAAAAAAATACAAGTTTTAGAATGGCAGAACCAAAGCAGCGAAAGGACAACACAACTGTTTGCCATCACAGAAAGTATCAGCGTCAGAGCGAGAGACACAACTCCCTACTCCGGACTCACCGTCCCCGCTTAAACCGCTGGGAAACAGACCCCACGAGTAGCTCCTGCGGGATTGTCCTGGGTTTGGCCAGGACAGGGTTAATTTTCACCAGACTCCAGGAAGGGGCACAGCCGGGGGGGGGGGGCTGACCCCACCTGGCCAAACAGAGCC
>Ga0065711_1004795_pt1 | contig 31074 bp, 10 predicted proteins | sample Hoacrofraction12_FD_59098 | JGI IMG/M metagenome (GOLD analysis project Ga0065711, IMG submission 59098) | Hoatzin crop microbial communities from Cojedes, Venezuela - Epithelial fraction 12 v2 (version 2) | ecosystem: Host-associated > Birds > Digestive system > Esophagus > Crop | place... | reverse complement strand
GTCTCTACTAAAAAGATTGTCCCCATCTTTCCTATAGGCTCCCTTTAAGTACTGAAATGCTGCAATCAGGTCTCCCCGCAGCCTTCTCTTCTCCAGGCTGAACAAGCCCATCTCTCTCAGCCTGTCCTCATAGGAGAGGTGCTCCAGCCCTCGGATCATATGAAGGATAATACCTGAAAGCAACAACTTTCCAGTTCAAGAAAATAATTCCTTTAGATGAACTGTCCATGCTTCCACATACTCTCTGAACTTCCGTGCTTTAGACCAGAAGTGCTTGTTTCACTCATTTAGGAATTGCTAAGGATAGAATGACCATTGGAAATCCACTATGGCGAACAAAGGTATTTACACATAGAAATATCTGTGACCAAAAAAAAAAATAAAATAATCCTCTTTCTTTGCATTGAAACCTGAGCATAAATTTAAGAATAGACTTGAAACCTTCTCAGACACCTCTCATCAGCCTATTTAGGCTGGTGAATATATGCTGAGATTGTGTTTTGTGTGAAGTGTGAGTACATCTTTAGCAAAAAGCCTGCTCAATGTTGACTCGCTTCTCTAGCAAATGTGTCACCCATTTTGGGTGACAAAGAGAAAAGGAAACTGGATGCAGAGAAATGATTACGATCCAGCTTTCAAACACAAGGTTTGGTAAATCACCACAGTGTTGATGTCTGAGAAAATGGCACAATCAGTCTTTCCTCCTTCAGCCTCAGCACAGGGTTATAACAACACTGAAGAATGATATGATTAGTTGTGATTAACTTTCCTCTTCATTACAGATGTATATTCCTAAAAAGAAAACAAGGTCAGGAACCTTTTAATTTGTGTAGGGACCTGTACAGCCAAAATACTTTTGCTCCTTCAAGGTGCCTGTATTTTAGCCATAACAGATTAATATTATAGTCAGAGAAACTGTCTTTGGTATGACTGTTACTGTATACCATAGTGTTCACATGTGAAGTTGCCTGCAGGAATGAATTCTTCAGTAATTAGCACTTGTTTGCTTGTGCCATGGATTTTTGGCTTTTCCCTTGAAGCTGTTTATCAATGAAAACTCTTAGTATATTATAATTGATACAGTCACACTTTTCCAGGAGTGGCTGCTAATTTGAAACAGTACTTGAAATATGAAACATTAAACTTTCTCACAAATGCTTTTTTCTTCTCAAGATGTCCAATTATTAATGTCTCTATGTAGAAGTGTCATTTGTAACTGCTTTGTAATTTTTTGGCCATTGTGACAACAGGGAAATTCAAGACAAACACTGACACTTCTACTCCCTTGGGGGAAACAGAAATCTTATCCTTTGTAAAATGAAGGCTTTTGTATGTTTACATAGAAGCAATACTCTCAGGAGCTTGACACATTGTCTATGCATTCAGTAGAATTTTATTTATAGGAATATCTGGGAGACCCTGCTGTACCTGTCTGAGCTGGGGAGTCTCTCATGACATGAAGGGAGAGTCAACCTTTTGATCATGTCCTTCCTCTTGTTAGGTACTTCAGCACTTCCCACTTCATCACTCTTTCAAAACCCAACTACCTTCTTGCAAAGGGCTTGAGGAAGGAGCTCTGAAGACGACTGGACCTGGAAGTGATACTTGTGGATTCTTAGGCCTCCTGTCTGTGGGAAGCGGGAGCACAGGTAGCATCTGTGCTGTCAGGGCCACATGTGGCATCCTCCCTGACTGTATAGCAAAAGCATCCAGGGTATAACATATTTTTGTCTTAAAATTTTTTTTAGATGTTTAAAATATATATTCAAGTACTATATAGCACAATATAAATGACTGCTTCATATGGAGATGATCGTGTGTTCCTGAGATACAGGTATACTAGAAGGGAAATTTTATATTACTGTGCATTCTTGTATTCTTTCATTTTAGCAAATCCAAAGAGTCAGCAAAATACTTAAATTTGTTTAGATCAACAACTGACAATAAAATAAAAACGTAGCAACTGGCGTTTAACGTGTTTTTTGTTTAACACACCCAGGAGTCTCTCATTATTAGAATGCGATGAACCAGCATTGTCTTACATGATACCAACCTTGAAGACCCTTCAGTTATAGGTATCTTGTTTATTAGCTAGCTGGGCAGAACTGATGTCAGTTTAGGTATCCTACAGTGACAACTACACCAACATGTGTATTTCCTATTGTGTAAAGAACATCTTCCATGTTTAATCACCTACATCATCTATACATTCAGCTCTAGTTTGCTAAGAGTTTAGATAAAACCCCGTAGAATAAACCCATTAAAGTACAGCTACAAAATCACAGTGAACTTTGTTTTCTTAAAACAGTTACTTATGATGGTGAAGAATGCAGTAAGAAATGAATTTACTGCCCACAGAAATTTTCAAGATTTCAGAGATGTCCCTGTTCTGGAAGACCATCCAACACTGTGAAATTGTTCCATGAAAACAAGAGACCAAAAGCCTCTACCAGGACATGAACTGCCCTCTTTGATCAGATGAAGGACCTGGCTCACTATCTTGTGCTTGCAGCTAGGCATAGCATTTACAGAGCAATCCTTCCCATATTATTCCCTTCTGCTTCTGACCACCAGAAGCTTAGGAGTTGGTAACAAAGAAAGCGGAATTTGGCCCTCTCACACCTCAGGTAATTCTCCATACAAACAAGTTCTTTATAACCTCCAAAAGGAGCACAGCAGCAAAAATTCCAGTGTAAGATAAAATATAGCCAGATGACAGTGTTACAGAACACGGCACGATAATGATTTAGGAGTAGTCAGGAAGTGCACTTAGATCCATGCTTCTAATTTCCCAGGCTTGGGCTTGTCCTGCTGAAATAAGTAATGCCTGGTACGTTCTTCATTAGGAATCACTGTGCTAACATTCACAAATTTGCCTAGACCTCTATTATTAGGCTGCCCAGGGAGTTTGTGGAGTCTCCTTCTCTGGAGATACTCAAGACCCGCCTGGACGTGGTCCTCTGCGGCCTGCTGTAGGTGACCCTGCTTCGGTGGGAGGTTTGGACTAGATGACCCACAGAGGTCCCTTCCAACCCCTATCATTCTGTGATTCTGTGATTGTTTTTTCTGTGCCAATACTACCTGTTGCACATAACCTCTCCCATCATCAAAGAGTTTCCTGACATCAACAACTAGATCCTCAGAGCAAACTCCTTGAATTATACCACATAGTTTGACAAGGCAGAATAGGGATAGCTGGCATCCTGTATTAAGCCTTTAAGAGATGGCACTGTCTGGTGAAAAGAAGATGTTTCTGCAATTGGTATAATTCAGAAGATGTAAAAGTCTTTGTACGAGCTACAGCTGTTTTCCAAGGGCAGCACTGTCTGGCATCTCCGTAGCCCTACATACTGTGGACTTGTATAGACCTGGGCCACAGATCTACGTGTCACTTTATCCATGCCATCAGCCTTGGCAAAGGTGAAGAAAAAGGTCTTTTCTTTGCAAAAAAAAAGACTTTGGTGCACAGGAGGCCTAGATCCACAGTGATGACCTCTCCCAACTGAAAGCCAAGGCAGAACTGGAGTCTGACTTTAGGGAATGCCAACCAACCTGCTCCATAACGACTATGCCCTGACAGAGACTTAGATTTGGTGCCTATGGAGGAGCAAAATATTAAGGGTTACACCCTCAAAAGCCACCTGTATGACATATTACAGGACCCAGTAACAAAGTGATACATCAAAATATATAGCAATTAGGTCCCAGCCACCTCCACCAATTACACTGATGAACACCAAGGAAGCACTGGAGTCTTTTCAGAAAAAAGCTCTGCAAATAGCTGGTTTTTCTTGCTCAGTATCTGGATTAAAAAACTAAACCGAAACACTCCACATCAACTCAAAGCAAAAGTTTTGAGAATTTTGGGGCGGAGGCAAAATAATTATTTCAGTCTGAGGAAAAATAATTCTGAACAATCATAAGTGAGTTACTCTCTTTAGGATAATTTCTAGTAACAGAAAGTAAGTCCTCTATTCACAGAGTGAGAAGCACGTATTTCTCTTCTCAGGGCTAGTACCTACCCACTCACAGAATCCCCTCAGAGTCTCACACTGCGCTGTTCAAAGTTCTTGTTCTTTAGCTGCTGTAACAGAGTGTCCTGGGTTCAGCTGGGATAGGGTTAATTTTCACAACAAGCTGGTTGGGCTGACCCAAACAGCCAATCAGACGGGATATTCTATACCATGTGGTGTCAGGCTCAGTATTTAAGTGGGAGCTGGCTGAAGAAAGGGCTTTTGCTACTCAGGAGCAGCTGAGTATTGGGTGGTGAGAACACTACATGTTGTATATGCTTTTTATTAGTGTTATTGACTGCTGTTTTCTTCTCCCTTTGCCATTCTGTTAAACTGTTCTCATTCCAACCCACGAATTTTTGCCTTTTTCCTTCTGATTCTCCTCCACATCCCACTGGGGAGGGGGAAGGAGTGAGAGAGTAACTGCGTGGTTCTTTTGTTGCAAATTGAGGCAAAACCAAAACATGGAGCCAGGTTATGGCTGGGTTCTTAGACAGGAAATAGTTTAGGGATCTCTTCTGCAAGTAAGACAGCCAGAGTTTATTTGGCTGAATTTAGGACTGAAAAGGATGTGCAAGTTGATAAAGCATGCAAACATTCTCCTACTACCCCAAAGAGAAATGTGTTTTGACACGATATGTCTGTTCAGCCCCACTTGCTGGGTTGACAGTATTAGTGAAATGAAAGGGCTTCTAGCTAGCAGAATCACTTAGCGTCCTGAAAACACTGAATCAGATTTTAACTATTACTGTAGTCTCCACCTGCAAAGGGAACTTGCTAAAGGAGAATCTTTTTCATTCAGAATCAGTTCCTTATATTGGTGACATACTACTCTAATACAGATCCCAAACAGACTTCTGTATTGTCCTTCATTGCCTATTAGATGTTTTAACATGTACTGAGGTTAAAAATTAGTGTATGACAATCAAGAAGCAGGGCGGATGGTGCTACCCTCCTGAAAAGCATAGAGCAAAGGCAATTTTATTTTCAACAACAGCTTTAAGGTCTTCTCAACAGACACCTGGTTTGCTACTCCTTCTGGTTTAGTTTATCATAGTAATTATTCTGCTATTCAGAATTTTATTCTGAATTTTACTAATTCAAGGCCAGATGACAGAGTTACAGTGTATCAGTGTTATTCCCACTGAAAGCATCATGCACAACAACCCTCAAGTTAAACCACCATATGTAAACCGCTAATTTTGGAAGCCGAAATAATCTTTCATAGCCAAATAGCAAAGCCCTTCTGTCAAGCATTGCATTGATCCACAATTGGTAATGGTATGTACTCATCTTCTATATAGTTGGTGAAATCTGGCTATCAGGAACAGAGCTAAATGAATCATAAAGCTGACATTAGGAGGGCAAACAAATAAAGTAATGGGAATTAAACATGTTTTCTTCCAAGAACTGAGACAGCAATAAAATCCAGTGTAAAATATAATTTTGTACCTATCACATGACTCTGACATGTAGTCCTTGTCATGGTGTCCTCCTCTTCTTCTTGCAGGTTTTCTGTGACTACTTTAGCCTGTGCATAGTACAACAAAAGCGAAGAACATCTGTGACTCTGTTTATGTTGCTTCATGATAATGACAGAATATCTTTTCAGAAATAAACCAGAGTAAAGTTACAGGGCAGCTAAGAGTGGAAGTATGTAGTCTGTCTCATTCTATGAACGATACCTGAGGATAACAACTTTCAACTTCATTCAAAGTCACAATATGCAGCAAAAAATACCCTTGGAAAATGCAACTTGGAAAATGCAAGTCTTTTTCTGCATTGAAAAAAAAAGAATTATGCTCAGTTCTCCTGACCTATTATTTGTTTCTTTCTAGAAATATTATGTTTCAGATTCTGTGCTAAAAAAAAGTGAACTTAATGTGTGATGTGGTATCTCTATAGTTCAGTTTGCAAACAATGAGCTTCAGCATTTTTGTTTCCACCTCTGTTTAAAGGCATTTATAAGCTAAACAGAGAGAAAAACTTCATTTAAGAATGCAGTGCAGACTAAGAGCCTGTATGTGTTACTCAAACCCGCTAGATACTCTGTTTTTCAGAAGGCATATTTTTGTTCTGTTCTTCTGCACTCCTATTTCCCAAATGTATATATAATCTGAGTATTTTACTAGCACACAGTGAAAACTCCCTCCATTACATGCCATCAGCGGCCATAATTCAGATCCAGGGACATAATTTTCTGCCACGTTATATAAATTAAACAGGAATGAAGATACTTTCAGGGTGATGAGAGAAGGAAAGCCAGCACTGCAGAAAAAAATACTTTCAGTATCTCAGAGATCTTAAATTATTTGTTAATCACTCTATTGTTTTAAACTACTCACAACACGTTCACAATAACATTAAATACCTTCTGTAATCTAAACCAGTAGAACTTATCATCATTTGCGTAACCTATTTTTGGTCATAGTATATATTCTGCTTTTTCTGGCTTACACAAGTAAACTTGTGACTAGCCTCAGTAAGACATGAAAGACTTGCACTCTGTATTTATAAAAGTGCATTTATAATCTCTTAATCCCAGAGATTTGATTACATCTTTTTTTCTGAAATGAGGCTCTTCAGGCTATGGAAAATGGAGAGGAGAGTATGTGCTCATTTGGCATCGAATTACGGGTAAAACAATTTCTCACATGTGCAGACTGCATGGCGGTCTGTGGCTTGCTGCTGATGTGACATTTCACAATATTAGGACAGATCTCCGGGTATTCCCCAAACACACAGACTGCAGACAGGCAGTGCTATACTAAACTCCTGGTGTCTTGATTTTGGTGCCGCACTTCCACCTCACAAAGTAAAGCCCATGGCTTTTCTAAATTACACTAGGCTGTAATAAAACCACAAAGATGAAATGAAGCAGTGCAGCACAAAAATGATTGTATCTCACCTTAAGCTCCAGCCAAGGACATGAAAAAGTACTGGAGAATGTAGAATATCCTTGGTGTGGGCTAAAGGATTATGTATTTCTGTTGGCTGGCCTTTAGAGCAAAGTGCTTTTTTGATGAACACTAACGGGAAGCATTTCCCTCTGAAGGTGAATGCACAAGGCCGCCATTGGTGGAACATTGCTTTTTCCATAAATTCAGGGGCAGGCAAGCAATAACATTCTTTGCATGAACAGAAATCAGAAGTAATTGGTGCATATGTTATGGTGTAATAGTGCCTGAAGTCTTTACCTGGCAAATCATAACAGAAGAGATTTAATCATCAAAAATCGAACAGGCTTTAAAGGAAAAACTTGCTAGAAAATTGATGTAAAAAAATGTTACGGCCAGGATTTAAAGAAGCGGTATATAATGATAAGCAGTTTTGAAATACAGCAGCTTCCACACTGAACCTATACAACTGAATGCACTTTGCATTGTTCAAGAAAGAAAAGAAATCTCCTTAGTTTAGAGCTTTTCAAAAGATTGATGCTGTTTTGTCCAAAAGCATTCATTTTGTCTTTTTACAAGCAAAAAAATGCACAACAGGCCATTCTACCGCATGCGACTCTCTTCAGTCACAGCTATCTCCTGCTTCTTTGCAACCTGCTTCAAAGTAAGCAGACACCAAAGAATAACTGGAAATGATAGTAATAAGATGCATGGACTTTGAATTTAAAGACTTTCCATTATTTTTCTTGTAGAAGTTTGGAGGACGAGATGAAATATCACATACTGTGGAATCTGAAGGTATGTCTCCTTCATAAATTAGCATTAAGAACTGTAAGCATGTTTTTAACCTCGTTACTCTAGATGTCCTCAGTCTTTTTGCACTAGATATTTCTTTCAGGAATGAAGTGTCATAAAAAAACACAATATCAAACTCAAAAAGATGAAGCATATAATGTAACTTAATCTTCAAAAACAACACAAAAAATACTTTGCTTCCGAGTGAACAAGGGAGTGGTATAGGACAGGTAATGCCTTTTCCCCATGACTAACACATCCTTGACAACTAGATTAGTATAATTAGCACACCTCCATTATTTACATTTATTAAGCACAATCTTTGTAGTTGCCTGATAAAGTGCGTTTCTTGAAGATACACTATACAGTCCTGAATGAATATTATTGCTGCATTTAGAAAGACTTCACAAAATGACAGACAAAAAGCACAGCAAATTATTGCGGCATTAGAAAACAGTAAGTTAGAAAGAAATTGTAGAAGCAATGTGTAGAGTTTTTTGTACTTCTGTACAGTGCAGATATACCGTAAGCTGTCAGGACCATATTAAATGGGGCATAGTTAAACTGAGTGGCTCTGATAAGGGGCTCTGCTTTGCTATCAAAGTTCTAGATCAGCTGGATTGAATTTCCTGCATATTGCACATTTCCAGACTTTCATTCTCTCCCTTTCCTTTCAGTGACACTACAAGGACAGCCTTAGATATGCTTATAATTTGTGGTTATATAATGCAGGAGACATCTACATTTTAAAAGAAGAGATGATACCAGAGGAGTCAGGAGGAAAAAGTTTTCAAACACATTCGTTCTGCCTATGTTCCCCGTAAGTTTTAAAAAATAACCTTGCAGATGTTTTTAGGAAAGACATCTGCATTAAAGTAAAAAAACCACATTTGCCTGAAACTGAAACCATGTGTGCGATACTTTATAATCTTAAGCCTCCTAAACACCAGTATGAAGCTAAGAGTTCTTCCAGTTCCCATTATGAAGCTTTTTGAAATTCTTTTTACCCTTGAAACACATCCTAAAATACTTGTATTTCACATTCTCTCAGATGAAATAGTTGCATGTGCTGTACTTCAATAACTCAGTTTTATCATAACAACAAAATTAATATCCTCAACTTCATGCTCAGTGTTATATTTGGCACAAGTTTTCAGACCATTTTGTGAAAATTGTGATTACTGTTAATAATCTTCATAATAATATGGTCAAGACAGCTATCAGAAACGAGAAAAGAATGCTCATTGAGTTAAAGCATCTCCGTTTTCCTGGTGCTTGGACTTTAAAACGTCATGTAAAAGGCCCTTGCTAGGCGAGAAATTGTTCACTAAATTCTAAGGTTAATTATTTGAAGCTTCACAAGGGCGCCCATTCACTCTGACTTCAGGCTACTGTCCTGGACTCTCTCTGCGCACTTCTCAATGCACAAAAGTCAGCCACTCACGTAACCTTTCATGAAGGAGAATCCAGCAGCTACCAGAAAATAAAAAGAATTTTCTTCTAAATTGTAACATTCCTACTCCCTGGGCAAATTAAAGTATCAGGTAGAGTTAGTACCTTATTGAAGCATAAAACTACAGGGCATTAACAGAGATTTTCCACGGTACAGAGAGACATGGGTCAAATGTATGTTTTTGCTTTTGAAAGACTCCCTCTTAATTGACAAATATTCCCAAATGTGGTCAAATACTTTGCCTTTTCGCCATCAGCACTGCACTTTTCAGGCTTAATGATTTCTGTAATGTTCAGAGGAATGTTCAACACTGGCATGCAATTTTTAAGGAAATCGGAAAAAACGAAAATAAAGAAAACGGTCCTATTATTTCACTCCACTACAGTATGATTATAGCATCGTTGTGCATGTATCTCCCCTGGAATCGAATTGCCAGCAGAAGCAGTAGGATCTTCATGACTAGCTGTATAATCTGGTCTGTAGTCAAGCTGCCAACTTTTGTATTAATCCACAATTCTCTAGCTACACAAAATCTTTCTATCATATATAAACAGTTATTATCCTGTTTGCCTGTACTGGTAATAAAGAACACATCCTGAAGTTAAAAAGAAGGTAATAATGTTTCATGTGCTAAAGCACTTACCAGGGTCTGATTCTGCATTTCCGTATCAGCTTTTGTGTTGCTGTTTTTCTTGTGGTTTCCTTGAGAGCTGATAGAGTTGCCATGAAGAGAGGAGCCCTGGGAGCTGCCCTTCGACACACTCCTGTAGGAAACATTATTTGATCCACTTTCTGTCTGCTGAGCTGCTTTCTTATCAACTCTGCAGGTAGAGACGATTCCTCTGATAAATTACATTGCCCTTCTTCAATCACTCTACTTTTCCGTTCCTTTAATGTTTAAAGTAACCTCTCTGTATCTTTCTGTCTCTAGACCTTTGAGTGATAAATGTTTCTAACTAGCCTTGATCAAATCTGTCACTTGCAATTTCAGGTAGTATATCAATTTAGTCTTTCATGTATAATGATTTATATCATATTTGGGACTGCTGTGGGGCAAACATGAACATACAGTATAGCAATTGCTAAGTTCTTCTGTGACCGTAGGTTGCAGTAGCTAGAAACATAATTAATTCTGACTAGCTACCAAATATATGTTTGCTGGTTGCAACACATGAAGATGGAATATATTAAAACATGTACCTAATTATCCTGTCTTCACACACAATCTGCCTAGATTCTTGATTTCTGGAAGCATTTGCGTTTCTGTCAACTTGGATGTGACTTGCCATTCTTTAATTTCAAAGGCCATTGGTTTGGTTAACAAAGTAACATGAACAAAATTATCATCTCATTATTAATGTTTTTTCCTATAGAGATTAAAGTCCTGATAGTGTACTGACTGATCACTGTGACATATTCTCAGTCTAACATACATTGAAATTAGCGTCTGAGCATCTGTAAAGCTACAGTGCACAACACCACATCCCGAGTTGCGTTCCAGCATTTTACCTGCTTAAAAGCTCTTTCATAAAACTGTCTTTTGGTGAGTATGTAGCTGCAGTGGAACCTTTGACTTGTTCACACTCAATCTCCCCAGGCGTGCCTTGTGAAGGTTCCATAATTTTGCTCTCCATGACATCAGCTAAAAGGTCACCGTTGTCTGTTTTCCTGTTAATTTCATTTTCTGTTTCACAGTGCTGTTCAGTTTTCTTTTTTTCTCTTCTTCTCTCTAACTTTGCCTGCTTAATTCCAAATCCTGAAACTTTTGCATCTTTTCTTTCTACCTTTGTTTTAGCAACGTCAGTCTTCCTGCTACTCAGTGCTGGAAGCTTACTCTTTCGAAAGCCAAACCAACTAGCTATAGAAGGCCCAGTCCTTTGTTTAGTCTCCGCAGTGGGGGATTTGGTCTTTTGCACATTTTCTTGGATGCATAACATGACTTTCTCCTCTATTGTAGGTTGTAGAGCCGGTGAACTCAAAACATCAGTAACCTTCTCAGAGGCTTCTGCTAACTTTAAAGACATTTGCTGTCTTCGCGACTTTGTTGCTTCCAGTTTATGAGGACACTTTATTCCATCTGAGCTTCGAAATGATGAAATTTGTTTGGAAGCTCCAGTAGCTGGTGCTTCCATCCCCAATTCTGCTGGCAGACCACTTTTTTTACTTAGAGCTTCGTGTTTAAAACTTTCAGTGCTTTTCTCACTGTGGACAGATAGACTGCGTCCATCTTTCTGAGAAAATGGTTTGTTTCCATCACATTTTGAAGTATTATGAAACATATCTACCTTTGCAGATGATCTGAAGGGCAGTTTGCTTGGGCTTCCATGCTGGCTATTGCAACTACTCATATTTCCAAGAGAACCTTGTCTAGAATAAGAATTTTCTGTGCTTTTAGGAGTATACGAAAGAGTCTCTGGTGTCACTGCTGACCCAGGAATAGCCTTGATTTGAAGTCCTTCCGTGGCTGAGTTCTGCCTTGTTAGAGAATTTCCTCTATCAGAAGTGTTTGTAATAATCTGAGTCCGTACTTTTCCGAGACCTTCTGTCACAGGGGCAGATGGCTTGTCCCCTGTATGAATGCTAAAACTCTGACTCCGAGCTTTCGCTCCATTCATGCCCAGAGCTGGCTTCAAGTGTGACTTGTTGCTAGAAGAAACAGACCTCTTAACTAATTTGTTTTCTAATCCATCTACTCTGTCTACCACAGAGTTGCAGTTTTCATGTGAATGAGGTGATGCTGTATCCATACTAAGTCCCACAGTAAAATTATTTTTTACTTCGGTATCAGATGTAAAGTCTTTTAACTCAGCATCCATTGCACCTCTAGTGGTTACACTTATGGATTCATTATGCTTGTACTTACTTGAACTCACGCTACTTTTGGAAGCTGCATTTATACTGTCTTTTTCCTGCTTCCCTGGTACAGTGGAGCTCTTTCGGAGAAGCTGGGGAGATTTGACAAATAATTTCAGTCCTACAGGGAGACGGGTTTTCATTCCTTTCTCATTAGAGTTTTGGGCAGCATGTGCAGTGTCACTACCATGAAACAGTGTTGACAACGGGGAATTGTTTACCTGAGATAGTAAAGGCTCACTTGTGCTTGTTGTATGACATGGAGGAGTTGCATGGAGACCGTTTGGCATCTTCTGTGGTTGATCCACCCCACTGTCACTGGAAGTATCTTTTTTACTGGAACATGCATGTTGTGAAGAAGTTGTTTCCAATGATGGACAACCTAGAGAAAAGGATCTGGCTGTCTGAAAATCTGTGTTGGAAAAATCACAATTCCTGTGGAGACTCAGCTCATTAGGCTTTTTTGGGCAGACTTGCTTTGTGGAAGCTTTGGAAAGCCCTTGGCATGCACTATGGGGTTGCTGGGATATGCATTTATTTTGCGTAATTGCTTCTCCATTTTCTTGAAGGCAAGATAATTCAGTTGTGGCCCCAGAATGACTAGATTGATTATGAAAGCCAGAGTTCACAGTTCCTTTTAACGGTGATGATCTCAGTATATTTTCTGCTGTTTCACTAGGACCAGCTCCTCCTAACTTTACTGCTAGAGGTGGTGAATGAGCATAATTAGGCCGAATCAACAGGGATGTTGACCTGCCTGGAGGGAGGGGTGGGGACTGTGATCGGGCTTCTACGGCTGCTAAATCACAATGAAAGTCTCTGGTTGGAGGTTCTCCATAGTCACTGGGCTCTATGTGGTGCTGAGGCAACAGTGGTGATGCTGGACTCTGACTCTTTGGATACTTTGACCCGTCGCCTCTGCCTGGACGTTTCAAGCTGGGCAGGGGGTGGGCAGGGGGCTTTGGAACCTGGAAGTCGACTTTTGAGTCAAAATTACGAGGTGGACTTTGTGCCTTTTTGAATCTTGAAAGCTTTACAGGTGGCAGAGCAGGTGAGTTTTCAAGGGTTGCAGGGTCCACTGACTGAGCTACAGGTGTCTCCTCACTCTCCTTCACTGCAGTCTTCTGTGGAGAAAATTTACCTCTGCTGGGTATTTTAGTCAAGTTTGGCTTTTGATTGATTCCTGCCTGCACAGTGGAGCTTGAATTGGCGTTGTATGATACATCATACATGGACTTCAGTAGTTTTTGTTGTGGAGTATTTTGCAGTGTCACTCTTCCACAGTGTGAAGATTCACTGCAGGTCATGGGGACAACTGTATTTTTATTTCCTGTATTATGATCAAGAGTCTTTCTCTCGGTTTCATCTTCAGGTCTTTTCAAAGCAGTATAGTTTCTAGCATTGGTTCCTGTCTGCAAATCAGTTATTCCCTGAGGTATAAGTTCAGTGTATTCTGCACTGGACCTAGTTTGAGGCTGGCTGATTGAAATCTCATTTCTTGTTACAGTGACAACTCCAGTTTGATGTGAGCTGAATTCAATAGGCTCACCATCCTCAGCATCAAATATTATGGTAATGCACTCTTCAGAAGAGGTCTTTTTTATAACCTTTTGTTGTTTAATGAAATTACATGTCTTTGGCCTAATGTCTGAGTGAGCAGATATCTGCTTTTCCTCTTTGTCAGTAGATAAAAACTGAGAATTCTCCCTGCCTTTGAGTATGTCAGAGGTCTTTGTGTACTTCTCAGTAAAAGGAGTTGCTACTAAATCTGACGGACTTTTCTCATCACTGCTTTCTATATGCAATTCATCCAACACTTCGTTGTCGTCAGTATCTGAAAGCTGAAAATTAAGGTCCTTCCAGCCTATATTAGCGTGGCTTTGATTTAACTGTAACTTGGGCAGCTTTGCTCTGGTACACAATTTTACTTCTGCCTGAAATCCACTGACAAAACTAGTCAATTTTTCAGGTCTTTCCTTTGAATTAAAATATGAACTTTCTGGCAAATGTTTCCTATTAGGATCCCAGTCAAAGAGACTATCAGAAACGCTGTGAGTTAATTTGTTGCAATAGGTCCTGCAGTCTTTGCTTGGTACCTCCTGCAGCAACAGTAAGGAGGAAGAGTCGTCATCTGCATCATCATGCGAATCTGAATCGTAAGAGAAGGTTTTGCTATGTTCAACGCAAAGACCTCCTATTTCCATTGGCTTACAATGTGTCTGTTCGTTATGGCTGCCACATTTAACTCCAGGGGAATATATTCCTTCATTAGAGTTCATGCAATCTTTGTAACCCCATTTTGATATTACTGCAGGTGTTTCAAGTAATATTTTTTGCTTCTGTAATTTCTTCAGCCCTTCTAAGATATGGTTTTCCTTGATACGAGTTGGAGGTAGATCATCTGCAGGACTTGAGAGGTTGCTTGGGAGCGAAGAACCAATGCTTATTCTTTTATCCCAGCTCACGGACGACTGGTAAAACAAAATAAAACTCGCATATTACTCACAAGTGCTGTTAATAAAAAGTGTTACCATTTAAGTAAAGAGATTTAGGAGTTGCACAGGGCATTACATTTCATCCATTGCTATTAATAGCAATGTTCTTTTTAATAAAGGATTTCAAAATGGTGTGAAGGCTGCAGTGCATTTAAAACCTGTAGGAAGAACAATACACATAGAAGGATTAAGATAAAGAAGAACAATCTGGATTGTGAAAGACAGAATAAATGAGGAAACTATAAGCAAATTGGAATGATAAAGGAATTGTTAAAAAAATTAAAAGGGAGTGAGACGGAGGGAGACATTGAGGAAAACTTAGTGAGTTTAGTGACAACTGTTTTAAATATAAAAGAGAGAAGAAAGAGAAAAAATCTGACATAGGCAGCTTTTCAATTAATCTTGTTTCAGGTGAACTTAAGCTAATAAATTTAGAGAATTAACTTGATTTACCCTTTTGCTGCAGGTCTTCCCATCATTCCAAGTGTAGGAGGAACCACTGGAATATTCGCTGCAAGCGCTTGAGAGGGAGAGTTCACTGCTACTGCAGCTGCTCCGAGGATATAGGCGGCTAGGACCTGTCATATTTGATTGACTCTGGCATTTCAAGACAGGTATACTGGATTTCACATTCTGCTGGCATTCCTAAAATATGAGAAGAAAAGATACATATTATGGCTGGAAAAAGATCATTTAAGTTCCCTGTGATTAACAAGGACAAAGAAAAAGCACATAAGCTACTTACATCTCCCTGTTATGCCATTAGCATCTAGTGAATTTAATACAGAGAACTAAATTAAAAATCGCTAACATTTTCATTTGTTGGGGGAAAAATCCACAGTCCTCCATGTTTTCTTCTTTATTCTCGAACCACTATTCTGCTCTTCTTTTGCTAAAGATTATTCTTAGTCTATTTGAATTATGCTTCGTACATAAGCAGGTTGCTTCAGTAAGATACGGAAAACAAAGTTGTAAGAATACAAGCACATCTTGACAACTGCATTATAGCCCTACAATGTAACAGATGAGGCTGTGCACCCTGGACAAGGTAAATTAATTTAGTATCCCAACCAGAATGTCCACTGAGAATGGAATCTCTCCATTACAGTCTAATTTTGGTTTCCTATCTAGTTCAAAGCTTTGTCTAAGAAACTCTCTGACGTAGGGCAATCCATCTTTGTGTCGCTCGCAGACAGCTGAAGCCTCTTGCTTATGCAATTTATTGACACTTTATGGCTGCCTTTAGTACTTGTGTAGTTATCACCCCTCTCCAAATGCAATTTCAGCTGACTGTGACTAAGTGCCAGCTTTGAGGAACAGAGTAATGAAGAGCAGATAGCACTTTAGGTAAAATATTAAACCTCCGTAGGAGTTTCTAGGATGCCTTTAATTTGTTTTCAAACTAATACTCTTGTGCCTAACAGTGTTAGAGCTTCTTTAATGTTAAGTGCCTGCACCATTCTGTTCTGCTATTCTCCCGTTTCACTACAGAATCAGACACCTTTTTAATTACCAGGAACACCAGACAGAGTGACATGACTCTGTTTCATAAAACTTTGCTTTGGATTTCATTATGGCGGAATATAATTGTGCAAGCTCAAACAATATTTATTGATTTTTGTCTGTAGATACAGCCCAAATTAATTTTGCTTAGATGAAAATTTTACCTTTATATTCAGGAAGACACAAGAAATCTGAAGTTATGGGATCAACAAAACAATTCTCAAAATTGTATATGCAGTAGACACAGCTTCTTCATGCAATTTTCTGGAAAAATGCTCAGTTTGTAGGCTCTTCTCATACACTAACATGTTTGTTGGACTTCTGCTCCTTTCTTCCACTCATTCCCCCATGTCCTCCCATTTATTACTATGAGGGTTGAACCTTTTTTCAGTTAAATGGGAGAGAGCAGAATTTCTGCTGCTGAGCAGTTCATCAGTACAGCTGTTCCCTGCTCAACTGATATAATAAGTTTTGTTTTTGACAAACGTAAGTACAGGGCAAATCATTATTCTCTGTCACAGGCAAAACCTATGAATGGGAAAATCATTTAGAGGTAGCAAGAGCACATTTCACCTCTGGGAGTTCTTGGTACATGTTTTCCCAGGAAGTCAAATGGATGCAGGAGTAGCTTTTAAATCCACTGGCTCTGGGATGCATCAGAGGCAGGCCAATGCCTGTGTTTTTGGCTCTAAAACAGACTTTCTTGCTTTGTTGAGACAAATTACTCTTTATTCCTGACATCATGGTTCCCATGGGAGACCTTCTCTCATCAGCTTCCTCAGCTTTGACGGCGTCATTCCCTGTAAGGTTGGCTGTATAGAGGCCAATGGCAGCATCTGTTTGTTCTGGCTATTTCGTTGCCTTTCAGCTGTGGCATTGGGAAAACATGTCATGTCAAATTTCTGCCCTTTATACTGGGCCCTGTCCCAGTCAACAGTATTTAAGGGAAGGATGCCTGTAAAATCCTTTCCTGTAAGAATCTACTGTAGGAGGAAAGAGGAGATCACAGCATACTGACAAGCACTGCCGTCCCTTCCTGCCGTCTTCAGCTAGCCTGAGAGCCTTCCCATCCCCTCACTTGGTTTCCTTTGCACCCAAAGAGAGGAGGAAGGCATTTGGTCCTACGGTTTTAGCAAGTGGAAGAAGGGAGATATCTAAGCAAAGCAAAAGAACAGTATATTACTGTAATCATCTTTATTGTTTAAGAGATGAGAAAATGTGCAAAAAATATCATGCCATTACAGATTCTGAAGCAGGATATCTACCCAATTTCTTGACTGAATTCAAATCACTAAAGAGAGAGTGGAATTTTCTCCTGCAATTTACCTTTATTCTCTAAATTGTCTGAGAAAGTACTTTGAATAATATGTTTATGATGCATTAATTAAATATATTTAACTTGTATACGGCTTTATTAACTGACATGGTGAAATTTTACTTTTCCGTAATCATGACTCTTAATTTATCACCTTTAACAAAATTAGAGTAAAAAGGCCTGAATGTAGTATTACAATTCAAACACATAATTTTTGCTAGAAACCACAGAAAATTGAAAGAATCAGACTACTAAGACACAAAACTGTATTTGAAAAACCTAACCAGAAGGCTTAATTACATATAACGGAAAGGGTCGTTAGCATTTTTGTGAACCTTTGAAACAATGCTTTTTCATTAAAGTATATATTACAAAGGAGATTACATTTTTGTTGACACTACTATGCTTCATGATCAAAGGCACCCACAGGTTCAATGTCCTGTTCTTGTCCTCTTTGCTTCCCTCTATCTTTCTGTGAGTTTTGTTTTTTAAGCTACTTTTCTCTTTGACAATGAAACATGAAAGCCATGCTGGCTAATGTTTTGCCAAATAAGCACACTGGCTAACCCCTTCTGAAAAAAAAACTGCAGAGCACATGAATTTTTAAAAGTTCATACATAATATATCATAAAAGTAGGATGAATAATACGGTGTACGGGCTTTAATAAAAAGCTCCTTGACCATTTCTCAGAGATTCTGAGATGTAATCAATACCCAAAAAGGCATCTTAGGGATACTGCTAAGATTTACACTTTTTTGCACAGAGTGACACTATCTGCTTACTATATCAACTGAGGACACAATATTGAATTTCAGAGAACAGAAGGAAAGAAGTATTGTTACCTGCCTCAGCAGTGTTTCAATTCAGAGATCAGCTTTATGGCTCATCCCTGACATCAGACTTCAGAGGCGAAAAGTAGGATGCCAAACGAGGGGTACAAGGATAGCACAAAAACTCACATGAATCTGAGCATCAGCATTTCGAGATTGCATCAGGCTTCTGTTTCGTTCTACTTCTGAAAGCAAATCCCCAGATGAGAGGTCTAAGATGCGTGAATGGAGTTTCTGGGGGGGAGAAGAGAATGAGCAAAGCATAAGCATTTGTCAAATATGCAGCAAATCAGCATTTTTAAAATTCCAAACTCTGCTGTTAAATTTCAAGGGAAGTGAAGACCCCCAAGGTGAAAGAGAATTTGTTCTAATTTGAAATGTGCTGTTTGTGCTGCTTACTTTGTCCATGATGTCCTGTCTGCAGAACCGATCATTCTTCAGCAAAACAAACTCTATTTTTTCTTCTAGTCACTGTTTTGCAACTTATCATTATTTCACATGCCACAATGACAAATGAATACGAGTCCCACTATTATCCACAGAGTCTGACAGCTTTCAGGAAAAAAGCATAAAAATGAACTCCAAAATTAACATTTATAAATCAATCAACACGTTAAATGTTGTTTTATTTACGAGCTGTTACACCTTGAGTGAATGATTGCAAAAGTGACCCTATTTTTAAACAGCATTGATCTGCTGAAGACCTCCCTTGCACACATTTTAACTCAAAGTCATTAATGTCATCTGTTAGGAACAATTAATGTGAATAGAAAATAATTACATCAGGGAACTAGGGACTCAGAGGATTTTGTGCATTAATATTCACATGCTGTTCGATTATATACACAGTTCTTTTTTTCAGTTTTGCTTGGAAGGATGGCTAAGCTTGTGCCTCTTCCTCCATATTCAATTGTATACTAATTACTAAGGCTTTCAGTGTGTATTAAGCCTGATTTGTTTTAACTCTGCTGTTTCAGTAAAACCCATGATTTATGTGAATGCCTTGGCCGATGACTTCAAAAGAAGAAATATCTGCAGTCTGGTCAGTCATTGGACCAACATATCGTGTAACAGGCAGTATGGATCTGACTCACAGTTCACTGAAATCAATGAAAAAGAACTTGAAAAAAAAACCCAAACAAAAGGACTTTGGATCAGGCTTTTTTCATTTTCCCATTAATTCTCTAGGCTCGCAACCTGACAGACCACATCTACCCCCTCCTCTGCACCGCAGCGCTCAGCTTGGAGGCACCAAGGTGCAGACCCTGCCAGGGCGCTTTGCCAGGGGGACCCTGTGAAGGATGCGAACCATGGAGACTTGTGGAGGCTGCATGAGCGGCCCACCATCCTGTCCATCCACAAAGCTTGGTCAAAGGGAATCTGTAACCACACTGCACAGCAGTAGTGATGGCAAGACAGTTCTTTGCAGGGCTCTGAAACATGAGGCACGCAGTATCTTACGCCCAGCTACTCCCCAGCCCGCCCTCCTGGTACCCACTGCAGAAATTCATCTGCTAGGGAACAAAGCAGGTGGCCATTCCTACAGCCTCTGTTAACTGCATGCTGTGCTTTAGGCCTCTATTCCAGACAATCTAGCATTTTTTTTTTTAAACTACTACTTATAAATTTGGGAGCAATTTCTCAAGAGTTACATATACACCCAGGTTTCTTCAGGAGGTACTATATGTCGCAGACAGATTATGGAAAATCTCAGTGATGTTCTGTATAAACATATTTTGTCCAATATATTGCTGAACAGATTTAAATGTTACAAGCATTCAGTATCCAATATACTTTTCATTATAAATATTAAATACATCCTGGCTATGTGTTTTTTAACATCAGTGATGCCTATCGCCTAGTTATTCAGTGCACACCTTTTAAAGTGTTATTGCTAGAACTAATGTCAGGTGCTTGTTCAAGATTTAAGCTCCAGGTAAAATGCCTTCCCAAACTCACAGTTTTACTGACTTAGTACACGTGTTATTCTTGACAATAACTCCAGCTGTATCACTGAACCACCAGAAAAATCCACTGTTTTGAGAAGCAGGAGTCACCAGTGTTCTGAATGAGTGGTGTATTTGCTCTTTGCAGAGGAATTACTTTCTCCAGTGAAACCAGTCTCCTGAGTTTTGCTTCCGTAGGTGCTATAGCCAGATCTGTGCATCAGAGAGGATGACTGGGGACACCTGAGATGGATGAGCATTTATAGTTGAACATTTATTTTCCCAGAAAAAAGTGTCCTAGAAATAGTGCTGCTGAAGTTTTACAGTTGTAAAACTGTCTCCCCATTTTTCCAGCAAGGCATTTTAAATACTTCATTACTGAAATGGGAACATATATGCGTTTCAATAAGGGAAACTAAATATACCCCCATAATGTCATCCAACAGAATTTAGTGCGCTGCTGTTACTGTCTGTATCAGACATTAGAGCAGAGATCAGCCCAATTGGATCTAACACTTTTGAACAGGCAGAAAACAGAAACAATTTTTGGCCAGTGACAAGACATAGCCCAGTGGAGCACGCTGTAAACAGCTCGGAGGTACGGAGGTCCCTCCACACCAGCTCAGTGACCAGAAGGGCTGGGCTGCACACCTGGCACAGTATATTCGAATCATCTTCACCAGCATTAAACTCTACGACTCTATAAAACTATGATAACAAAGACGAATCAGCAGACTAAAATGATTAACAAAGAAGAAAAGTGTGTTCTCAAGACGTATAATGTGATTAAATTCCTGTATCAAACAAAAGATCACCACGTTGGGAATATTCCCACACACACATATGCAAATAAACAGACACACAGCCTGCATAATGACTAGCATTAACAAACAGCCTAACAAAGTTTGAGTTCATTAATTAAATATAGTCACACAGCACTGAAGCAAGTCATCCAATTACAAAAGAAAAATGATAAGAAAATTGTTTTTCGTTCATTTATTTTTTCTTTTTCCTGCTCTATTTTCTAATTAAAAAATGTGAAAAACTCTACTAGTTGTTAAAAAACCTCATTAATGATCCATTCAAAATCAAGTAACAGATTGTGCTAACTATGTATCTTGAATCTCATTTCTTCTCAGATAAGTAAAATGTACTGTGTCCTTTACAGGTATTTTCAGATGATGGTCACATAACCGGACCAAGGAGTGCCTTGAAAACTGTACAATATTAACATCACTGTTGATGCTATCATGATGCAGGGCAACAAAAGGTGGACCACAGCACCGAATGATTTCCACAGAAAAGATCACATCATTTTAAACGAATACTTAAATATAAAACTGAGGAGTTACAACTACAAATACAAGTCACCTGCCCCATTTGTTGGTGCCCTATATAATGATAAGGGAAAACTAGGCAATATTTGTACATGGTGGGGAACGTCTGGGCTCCTCTGAACACAGGGATCCATCAGGAGCACTGGTTTGCAGAACAGAAAACCCTTATGGAAGTGAATACAGCGTGGGCTGGGCCAACTGGCTTGGAAATTACCCTGTCCTGAGTACTGCCGGGGAAGGTGCAGACTAAAAAGTTGCTGGCATCTTAGCTAGACTGGACCCATGCCTCTGCAGAAAGTGGGTGTTGAGAGGCACAGAGGCCAGGGCAGAGCAGAAAGGGCCTCTCTGGGGCTGCCTGTAACCAGTAGCAGGAAAGCTCCTCCTTCATCTGTGAGATTGATGCAGAAAAGGCCGTGCCCTTTGTGGCTCAATGTCAAGATTAACTCCCGTAACCCACACAAAAAATAAAAACAAAGCAATTGATAATTTAGGTGGAAACCTATTATATCAAGTGCAGTAGGAAATACAATTATCTGGCAGGCAGATAACCAATCCATCAAACAGCAGCCCGGCTCCCCTTCCCCCAGCAGTATCCTTATTAAGGCTTTCTAGGAAGATGAAAGCAGGCTACTACCTGCTGGCATGAGGCAATATTACAGAGAGACTCCCCTAACTATTGTGCCTCCTGACTGAATCTGTGCAGAATATCTATCAGTTCCCATCTCCTTGCTGAAACGTCTAATGGCCTGCAGCATTGCCAGAACAATTTTCAATGAATTATGCCAAACCGTACACAGCTCTCCAAGACTGGATGAGTTAATTGCTATTAAATCAATTGGCTTTGCTTTTCTCACAGCAGCCAAAGTCCATCATTCACAAGAAAGAAATTCTCTCTCTAGGTTCTAAGGAGACATTTTCATCCTGGTGCTCCGTGCCAAAGCTGTCAATGTTTGTTTGGTACATGTGGCCTCGTCCCACCTCTGCCGTTACCTGGACCATCACAGACCCGAACAGGCGTACTCGGGACTGCTCTCCTGTATAACCTGACCATTGCAATTCCATTGGCAGCGAATACCTCTTCTGCAGCCTTCACACCACTCATTTTCAATAATACTTTGCACAAAAAAGATTCCCCTCAAGTCCACAGGCAGCAACACCACCGCTCTGATTCTATCCCCTGTTGTACTAAATGAGTTAAGTCTTAGTAAAACTCTATCAAAAGCGTGCAAACAAATGTGCAACACAAGAAGAGGGCTGATATGGTGAGCTCTTTATAGTTGTGACAGAGGCTCATGAAAGACACGAGCTCTTTCCAGCTGACTTTGTTTCACAGTCATCTGACCTGCTTCACTCTTCATTCCCTTCTTCATCTTCAGCTGTTATTTCCACCAGAAGTAGAGTGCAGCTATGAATTAATCACATCTAGGATGAGCTTTAGTTTCAAAGGTCTTACAGAAATAGTACTCTACACTACATTTCCATTATACCATAGAAGACAGCAGATGAACGGAAGAAAAAAAATATGAGTATGCAATTTACATGGTATTAGTTTATGCAGAAATATAATCTGTCATGAAACTAAATCTTGATTTTTTCAGTCCTTAGATACATTGCAGAGGGGATGTTCAGCTGGAGATGAGAACATCCTTCATCTATTCCATCAGAAGTTATCTAGATTAAGAATGCGCACTTTCAAAGTATGAACCTCTCATACACTAAATACTCTGGAATACAGGAGAAAGTTAAGTATAAGGAAAAAATAATAAAACCTCTGAAAGCAGAAGCAGATTTTGCCTTTAGACAAATCAGAGTTTGTAAAACATATGCTTTTGACATGGTAATTCTGCTTTCTAAAGAGAGCAGAACAAGTGGTTGGCAACAGAAAACAGCCAAATAGTGAAAAAAACAAAAGTGAGAGCTGCAAAAAGATGCTTCCATTATATTTATTTTTATTAAAAGATGCTTTATTATATTTAATTCTAATAATCACTAACATAGGAACTGTAATTGCAGTTGTACACTGTGCACATACAGCAATGCCTGATGGTTTATTGCATATAATCGATGTCATGAAAGTAAAATTATCATAATTTTTCAGCTCTTGGAAGTTATATATTTAATAGAAAATTCAGAATTATGTCCTACTTCCCTACTATATTCACTTCCTATAAACAGAACGTCATGGCCATCACTGTTTAACTTTGTAGTAAAAGAAAATTATTCTCTCCATTTTCACAGTTTATAATGGGAACAGCAACTGTCACGCTGAGCACTTCCCAGTAGTTAACCAGCTTGGTTAGGAACTTGCCTTCATCTTTCCAGCTGCTCACTGCATATGAAGAAAGGCAAGTTCCCAGCAGAGCTCTTGTGCACAGTATATGCCGTCCCAGATTCCTTTTTATACCTATACCTATATCCTTCAGGGTAATTTCAAGGACATTTCACTGCGGATATAGCCACGCTAATTTGCTTTGCAGTCATCACTTATCCTAACAGTGTGAAGTTACTTTTGATTGTGATTCTTATAAATATTTTAGACTAACATGAAGTCCGGCATTATGGTCGTTCAGCTGCAGAATACAGTGTGTCTTTTAAGAAGCATTCCTGTCCTTTTTACCACTTTCCAGCACTGCCTTTACATGAAATAAAGTCGTCCATGCACAGTCATATTCTTGTATTTCTACCCAGAAGTAAACAGTTCATAATGTGATTTTTTTGGTGCCATTTCTGGGAATAAAACATGGCCATTATCTTATAAGCTACACAGGAACATCCATACAGGTGTATGTCTCTCTAGATTTTCACAAGTGCATTAAAAAGAGACAAAGCTTTAAAGGGGGGGTGGGGGGGAAGTAGTTCAGCATTTTAAAAGGAAGCAGCACGGTTCAGATCTTAACTTTCCCTGCTCTCCGCATTAGGGTAGCATTCTGCGTCCATGTTCACTTTGACTGGTAGTAACATGACAGCTCAACAACTCTTCTGCATTTACATCTTTTGTATGTAAAATTTGTTACATGTTTACAGGTAAACCACACAGGTTTGACTATATGCAATTATTTTGTGACAAATATTTATAGTCATATTTTCACTTGTACATATAGTAACCATGACCAGTCAGTCTGTACCTGTGCCTTTCCTTAAGCACCAAAAGTCTGCATCAAGCAGCCATGGGAAAAAAAATGGCAATGGATCAGTGAAGCATAGGAGCAAATAGAAGTTCACCACAGCTCTCTTTGGCCCCACTCTTTTGCTGCAGAACATCCATCCCCTAGAGAACGTGAAGAAAGCTCTGCAATATGGGTAACAGGAGTCAGTCACAGGAGACATCCAGGAGAACATGCAATATGCAGTCATCTTGCCAAGTGACTCTGTTCTCCTCCTGCTGGGTCATGTTTAACCATGTACAGGATTGGGGCTAAAAGTGGAGTGAGAAACAGCCTTTGACCATTTAACATACTCCTCCTTTACCCAAAACAATGATATGTTCATCACTTCTTAGACCTCTAGAAGCTACTAATACACCTCTGCGCAGGCAAGAACATACAACTTCTGATTGTAAAATCTATTTATCACATTAAGCTACTTTTCCTGTTTCTGTTGCTACACGCACCACTTCTAACAGACCAAGCTGTTAATGAAGACACTTGATATTTGGCAAAAGTGTGTAACACAAAACGTTATACAGCTCAGTCTGGAGCAGGCAAAGTGACTCAGAAGTCTTACACCCCATTGTATTTAGTATGAACATGTATGTTGTCTTTCATATTTAATACTCTGTTCTTTCTTAAGGTCTGTCTGACAGGTTAATAAAACTAGTTTGCCCTATATGTTGCTGCTAGGGTTCTCAACAGCTGTATGGCAGGAGACTTACCACTATAGCTGGTTGGATTTATTTTTGGTGGGAAGAGGGCATTAATACCCAGTAAGTGAACTCTTAGAGTGGTATGAGCAGGCAGCTGGAGACTGTTATTTATTGGTCTTACCTAGAGCTGTGTAAAATACAGGAAACCATCAGAAAAGTGCAGTGTTGCTCAGTGGTAACAGAAGGAAGAGTTATACATAAAACAAATATTAAAGGACTAACTGCGAAACATTTGAGGAAGCTAAATCAGTTCTTAGTGCAAAAAAAAAGGAAGTTTTCAGCTATTCCAGAAATTCCAAGTCAAGTGGATTTGAATTTTCCATAAATCTAACTTTCATGAAAGTTCTAATTTGATATTTTCCACTTGATTTTGTTGTTTTTACCCCTCCCACTAGGCTAACTTCACTAAAAAACCTAGAAGATACTGGTGATACAAAAGATACCAGACTTTAAATTCAAACCTAAGAAGTGGTTTGTCAGTTTTGCTAGCAAGTCCTCTAGGCAAGTTTACTGAGACTTAACTGACAATATCCAAGATAAAGTAGAAGGGTACGATATTACAAACATTTGTATAGAAGATTAGGGTGCCAAAACTACATCCGAAAATCCTGTTAACAAGGCAAATCCAGCACAAAAAGTAAAACAAAGGTTTCACTTGCGTCTGCTTCAGATTTTCCAGACTTGCTCCTCTCCATTATTATCGAGCCATCCAGAGATGGCAAAAACCAGTAAATTAGATTCCAAAGTAACTCTGAAGGTTGGAAACCTACATCCTAGGGTATAAATTGGGGGGTATTAAGCAGATATTTGATGCACAAACATAAATAACATAATCTCCTTGTATTCTTCAGAGAGCTGACAACACTAATGTAAGTCTAAAATTACTCCTGCTCCAAATCCCTTAGTTTTATTAATTTTTCTAAACTCCTTTAAATAAAAGTTACATTGAAAGACAAAAAGTAATCCTCTCTGATGCTAGTTTTCATTTTATAAATCTTATCAGTGTTTTCAAGCTCTGAGACTCCAAAGTGTTAGTTCCCATCTTAATAGCACTATGGTAGGAGTCTGTAAATATTGCAGTAGTAATAAAATGAGCTAATTTAATTTCCTAGGAAAATGTATGTATAAAGTTCCCTGTGGTTTGTAATTACTGTAAAGTCAACAGTTTACATCAATGACCTGGTAATCAGTTAGTCAGAATGTAAATAATTAATGAAATAAATATTTTCAACGAGCTTGCTCATGGAAGACTCCTTAGAGTACGGTAAAACAGCAGTTTTGTGAGAACAGTATTATAAAAGAGTCGAGCCTCTTATTGGTACATATTTGTACTTTGTTTCTTACTAATTTGGTACAAAACAGAAAATTTTTTTGTAAACACCTTTCTACTGATCTAAGACTAATTAATGTTAATTCCACTTTGCTAAATGAGTGCCAACATCACAGAGGTGCTATGAATTATGGGAACATCAAAGAGTGAAAGGCAGAATCCTGCGCACCCTGACACCTCCTCTTGTTACATGGCTCACAAACAAAACCATTTTTTCTTAACATTTCAGCATGGTCAGAATCAGCCTAGGAAACAACTTTATGCTGAACTCCGGTGACAAGGAAGAACTATGCCATCAATCTTTTATGGCGTGCCCTACTCATGCTATCTATACTTCAGCAGTAAAAAGATGGGCTGTTTTTTTCTTATTTCTCTGTATTTAAGAAATGCTTTAACATGAAAACACAGATGAAAAGTACTGATGCTTCAGTCTCCCTTATACAACAGGTCTCGCATTATCAATCACTATCTGATTAAAGGTTACTCACTTATTTCCACACGCTGCTAAATTGCTGACACTATGACAATCGGTGATAGTCCTGGTAGCACAACATAATTTTGGTCTTTGTCTTTGTGATTCCTACAGTGTAAAATTCATTTTCACATTCACTTTCTGACTGTGCCCCAAAATCATCTAAAGGAATTAGGCAGACCTCAGTACGATCTTGTTATTGACATTTATGTTGATCGATGTTGGCTCTTACAGAATTGGAATCTACAGATCAATTCCCTTATTAGATTCGTTCTCAGTGCTGCCATGATCATTTTATCACAGAAGCTGCTGCCATCAAATACTGCTTTATCACTTTATAATGGGATAAGCTGCAGCTTTCCTCTAGCATACAGTTGGAAATGAAAACTGTCTGAGCTCTAAATGTTTCTTTCACAGGTTTTCAGAAATGTCCTTATTAACTGCATATGTCTTTTTTAAAAGCTATTTTAAACTCAGTTTACCTAACCAGTAATAATTTTTGCCTGTAAGAAAATTCCAGTTCTCAGGGTGGTAAAAAAAAAAAAAAAAGGCTAACACTGGAGACTGCCCTGGATCTATTAATCACCTTCTTCCTGCTGAGTCTATGAGTCAGATGATAGAAAAAAATGAGGCTAAGAATGGAGATACGACAAAAAAACCAAAATGGTCTCAGGAATGGTAAGCAGTATTATGGGAACACGCAAACACACATACAAACGCTCAGAAAGCACACAGAACAAATACATACGCAAGGTTTGTTGGAAGTGTTTTCTCTGGTTTTGAAAATATGCAGGGCTATGGTATTTTTGTAAGAGTGGTATTACAGCTCCTGTTGAGAGAGGAGTTCATCACATTAATTTAAATCTCCGATAAAATAAATTAGCTTTTTTATTGCCAGGTTGAACTACGGGGCTATGATTGTTATGTATTGCTACAATCTAAGTCTTAATGGCATTTTAGCCCTGTGGTGGTCAAACAGAAACCATTTCAAACCTTCTAAAGGCTATTAAAACATGTGCAGATGTCTGGAAAATTAATACTATTATCTAACTCTAACCTTTTGCCTGTAGGAGGAAAAGGAGAGAGAAGGCTCAGGGAAGATGTTTTAGATCAATACATGGCAACAGGGGAGGGCAAGCACTGTTTCACATGGAAGCTCATTGGCTGTGAACAGGTGATTCAACTCAGCAGATTCATCCTTCTTTGGATTTCACTGAAATCATTCATTTACTGAGAAAAATAATTTGAGAGAGATGAGCATCATTTTTACAGTCCTTCCTCACTGCTGTTTCCAAGGTCCAGCAAGCTAGACACTGGAAAGGTGCATTCATTTAAACGACAAGAGCACGAATTTGTCCAGGTTAACGTTGAACAAGCCATACTTTCCTTGCCTCAGTATTATGCATTTAACAGATTTCTCCATCCCGCCACCCGCTTTTTTTTTTTCGTGTAATACTATAGAAATGTCAGATGGACTGAAAAGAGTTTAAAAGTAGAAGGAGGATTTCAAGAAAGGCTTTCATCATTCGTTGAAGGCTTTTACATACATATTTTCTCCAACTCTAATGCATTGTTTTTGGCTGAAAGAATAATTTCAAATAAGGAGAGACTTTTTAATAAGGTTTTCTTGAATAACTGGAAACAAGGTACTTCATTCTATCCTTTTTCCTCAAAGCACTTACTTGAGGCATGGTTTAGAAAGAGTAAGTGGGCAGATTTCCAGCTGGTAAGAATTATTGGCTCTACTTATTGTACTGAAATTAAAGGAACTTCTGCTAGGTCAGAAATCATCCCGTAGACTTCCAAAACTTTTGCTGCTTTTGAGAAATAATGCTTCTAGATGGTCACAGTGTGCATGTGTTGTGGTCTTTCATTCCTGAGAGCCTGAAATCTGACCACAAGATTTCCAAATGGCAACATTTATTCTGATATACAAAAATCACAGGGCTTCTGTGAAGGACAGAGTGCAACTCTGCAGTCCTGATGATCTGAAACAAGCATCTCAAATCCTGGCTTCAGACCTCTGTAGTGCCAGCAACCTACTCCAGAGTGGTGAGAAACTGCAAAAGGATCTCGCAGTCAGCCTGGCCATGCAAGCTGAGAAATCTCTGTAAAGCTGTAACAGAGGGGAGATGGGAGAGCCAGTGCTGGTACCAATGAGGAGGGGGCACCATACTGGACAACACAAGGACACAGACCTTCACTGGCCACCTTCATCTGCACCTCACTCATGCTGCTGTAGCCAGGAGGAAACGGAAAATGAGAAATGTCCATCACTCCTCCTGGGCCAAACGGTGCTCCTGTGAGGGAAGGCACAGTGCCCTCTCAGCGCTCTTCGGCACCTGGAGCAGCCTGGGGAGTGCCAGGCCCTGGCACACGATGCCACAAGAGAGAGTCCCCTCCCGCACCCCGCAGCTTGCCCCCAGGCCCGAGGCAGCGGCCAGCTCTGCTTCCGGCATCGGTGGCCGAGAGCGGCAGAGCCTTTCGGCAGCTCTCTGTGCTCACAAGAAGTGGTGCCAACATTTGATTAGCAATCCGTGCCCTTGTGAATTGATCGTTTTTTCACGGTAGATAAAAGCAGGGCTTAGGAGGTATTATATAAGAATTTCAAAAGGGGTCAGCTCCCAGTTCAGACCAAGTAAGTAGCCAGATTTTCAAAAGAGCTCAGCACAAGGCCTGAACACCTGAAAGTCTGGTCCTGTGTGAAGGACCTAAAGACCTAAATTAAAGGTTATTTCCATTTGTTATTCCCCCATGAACTGGTGAAGACTGGTAACAGAGCCGAGAGTATCCATATTTCTAATAATTGTCAAGATCTCCTAAGGGCCATTTAGTGGAATAAATTTAAGTGAGCCTTTAAAACAGAGTTTTAATCTCTGATTCATGTTCACACTTGCAGTATCTATGACCCATAATAACTGTGCCTAGACTTGTGCCTGTGCCTGTATCTACTGTACAGGAAAAGTACACAAGGCTTGTTTAGAGAAAAAAATGGAACTAAGAGTAAGTAATAGGAAACAAAAAAAACCCTAGATAGAGTATTTCTGCTTTTAAAATATGACTGAATATAAAAATTTAGGATGAAAACACTACAAAATTGAGTAGTTCATTTCTGAAACTGTATACCGGAAAGATGAACTGAAGAGTGGGCGTATATTTGAGATTTTTAAAGCACTGATATTAATTCAAGATGGCATTACTTTGGCAGTCTGGATTCCATACTCGTAATGAGGTAAGATGGAGTTTAATTCATAATGTTGAAGATGCCCTTGCAATGCACCCAGGACACAGACAAATCACTGCTCCTCCCTGTACCCAGACGTCAGATAGTGACTAATGAAACACGGCTTGCTCACATCCAGAGGAAGAAATGAGCCCGAATGCAATCTAAAAATGCCAAAAATACAGAAAGACTCAAGTCTGTCAATATCACATTGTTAAAGATTTAATGACAAAGGTAACTTGTCCTTTTAGCTTGTCCTTATCAAAAGAGATACCCAGATGGTAATTTAAGAGTTAAGGCACTAATGGACTCTTCAGTTTCACTGAGCATCCATGTGCTGATTTTATCTTGAAATACAGTATTTCACATTCTCAGCGAAGTCAACAGAGATTTAGTCAATAGTGTCACGGCCTTTGGACGGGGATTTGAATCTTACCAGTATCCAAACCATCATTAAAGAAGATAGGTCATTTGGGAAACAAAGGAGAGCATTAGTAAAATTCAATACTAAAAGATGGGTTTGGCTCAGTAGGTGTTTTATGATTCATTATGAATAGCATTTTACTCTAATTACCACTCCTTTCTTCTATATGCAATATCCATAAGAGTATACAAAACATACATAGTATATCACAGGTAAATGAATTTTTTCATAACAGATGGCAACAGAAAATACCTTTTGAACAATCTTACGTGCTAAAACCCACTTAGCATGTTACTTTGATTCATTTGATGGCACAGGAAGTTCC
>Ga0065711_1030917_pt1 | contig 31077 bp, 19 predicted proteins | sample Hoacrofraction12_FD_59098 | JGI IMG/M metagenome (GOLD analysis project Ga0065711, IMG submission 59098) | Hoatzin crop microbial communities from Cojedes, Venezuela - Epithelial fraction 12 v2 (version 2) | ecosystem: Host-associated > Birds > Digestive system > Esophagus > Crop | place... | reverse complement strand
TCTTCCCTCTGAGGGTGACGGAGCACTGGAACAGGCTGCCCAGGGAGGTTGTGGAGTCTCCTTCTCTGGAGATATTCAGGACCTGCCTGGACAAGGTCCCGTGCAGCCTACTGTAGGTGACCCTGCTTTGGCAGGAGGGTTGGACTAGATGACCCACAGAGGCCCCTTCCAACCCCTACCATTCTGTGATTCTGTGAAAAGCTACACAAAAGACTGAAAAAACAACTTGGTGCCCTAACTAAGAGAAGATGGGAAAGACAACGGTATAATTCATAACCTGATGCTTAAGGAACACCATCACTTGGAGGCTGTAACAGTCCAGGATAAGGCTGGTGGGTAAATACTTCATCCCATCAAAACAGACCCACTTGAATTTCACTCCGGCTCAGGTGTTTCCACCCTCCACTCTCCTAGAGAGGGAAGGGATGAAAAGCTAGGGCCGTCATTTACCAAGTGGGTATTTCCAGCAGTGATAAAACACATTCCCCACTTGTACCTGTAACCCCCGGCTGTCCATTCCTGCCCAAATGCTGCGTTCCCTTGGTGGGGCTGAGCACCACCAGGCCCTCACTTGCCACCACTGATGCCTGCAAAGGGGGTGAGATTTGGCCGCAGCTTGCATGGTCCTCGACTTTGCTCTGCCCAACTGACCAGCCGTTCCCCTGCTGACTTCATCCATAGAGCTCAGCTTGTCATACGAGGCTGCTTTGAGCCATAGCAAGCTGGGGGAAAAATTGCCAGTAGATGTATCTCAGTTGATAACTTACACACAGATCTTGGGGTTTTTGTGCTTGGCATGGCAGAGCCAGGGGCAGTTGGAGTGGACTTTCTTTAGGGATCTTCTCACAGAAGAAGGATAATAATGGAATACTGCTTCGCTAATAAGAGATGGGTAATGCTGAGTTTATTCTCTGGCTTATTGAAACATGTTTAACAATTTCTCTTCAATATCAATGCTTTTGCCAGTCTTTTGCATTGTTTAGTGCATCAGATAACAAGTTGGTTTTTTTGTTTCCTTTATTTTAATAGCCATGGCTCTGAAGATAAGGGGGGTTAATGTAACCAGTATTCACTCCAATGAGTATAAGACAGCCTTATTAAAAAAATAAAGGCTTCGGAAGGGCTGCTGTGAATATGCACCCACAACTGAGAAAAAGTAGTTTTATTTTTAAAAGCTTCTCTCTTGAAAAGGACTGTTCCTTTGAAAAAAAAAATCATTTTTTTCCCCACTTTTAAACAAAATCAAAATTTTTTTCCAACCAGAAAATAAGAATTGTACAAAAATTGTGAAGATAATTTCAACTAATAAATATGAAATCAAGGGAGAGCTTCACAAAGCTAGGAATGATCAGTTGGTAATGTGTGGCAGTAGAAAAGTGGGTTATGTGAACCCCCTGAAGTGATGCTAAAAACCTGAAATAGTAGAAGGCTTAGAGGAATGCAATGCAAAAAAGAGCAGAAGACATGAAAAATTGTGGTGCTGGTGAAACACATCTTGCTGTCTCCAGAAACAGTGTAGTGCTGTTTACTGCAGAGTTTAAGACCCTCTGTCACCCAGAGAGTGCCCACAGATTTCACAGGAGTTACAAAGAAAATTCACTGTGAAGGCGTTGGATCAATCATAGAATATGCAAGAGTCTGAACTGCTGGGGCAAAGAAAAAGGCAAATATTTAGGCTAAGCAGTAACTCCTAGTACTATAGAATGTAAAAAACACATAGAAGTATTTACACTTGTTCCTGGAGCTTTGTTAATATGGTCAACAGGGATATTTGTTTTCTATCTTCCTACAACAGCAACCTGTGTAAATCCTGCCCTAGCTTTACTGCGTGCAGCTCCTCTCCTGCTGAGCCAGTGCACACCCGCTGCAGAAAGGACCTTCTCTTCTAAACGTGGCATTTCTGCTAAGCAGGATATTTAATTTTCAGGTATAGTTTTTAGCAAAGATTTATCTCAGAAAAGATAAAATTGAAGTGGACACTAGGGTCAACGTGGAATAGTTGGATCGCGATCCACCAAAAATAAGAATCGCGAGGGATTCTCCTGTTGATATTTTAAACTTTTGTCCGTGCAAGTTTTAATCAATTAAAATGCATTATCTACCCTCTTAACTTTCTCAGAGAGGATTATCTGACATTTACTATTCACCAGTTTTGCTGAAAAGGTTAATAGTTCACAGGCTGAAGTTAGAAGTAAACAGAATTGATCATTCCTAACGCTTTGGCTGAAACGGAGGGGCTTTGTGTTGACAGGCTGGGAGATGTAATGAGCCTCTAGTACATTCTTAAGGCTTGTTTCATTTGCTCTGTGAATGGGGAAAGTAAAATTATAGTCTATAGGTGTTTTCCATGGTTCTTTCATAAGCAGGCCTCCTGACACCAATTAAAGAGATTATGTCATCAACTGAAAAGAAAGCTATAACCTTGTATGTTAATGTCGTGATTACTTAAGACAGGGTCACTGGACCCAATAGAACAGTGAATGACCTTGGTGAAATTAACTTCGGAGCTCAATTCCTAATTAACTGTTTTCAATGAAAGAATGTGTGATTTCAGGCTACTGGTCAAAATATTCACTTTTTTCTGTACAAGGACTTTGCCACCAGAAGTTAGTCTCCAGCAGCATAAAAAACCAGGAATAAGATTAGGAAATGGCAAACAGCATGTCCAGAGCTTTATGAAAGCAGATACTGTGCCCTGGATATTTTGCCTGAAAAACCTTATTCTTCTGAGGCTTCTTCACCCACAGCGCAAAAATGACAGTGCTCAGGAGGAAACGACACATTTGAACACACATCCAGGACAGATGAAGTCGAAAAAAATGGCACTAAAATACGAAGTAGTAGCTACACACAAAACATAAGCTTATATTTATAAATATTATAAATTTACCATTTTTTAAATGGAGTTGCAGCATATACAAAAATCTGGTCAGCGAAGCTGTACTTTGTAACATTGGAGGAAAGTGAAAAGAAGACAAGGAAGCATTTTTAAGCACTTATCTCCTTTCTCTCTCAGGTAAGAGCAGTGAATCTCCAAAAGCAGGGCAGGTTGCCAGAGTACCCCTTGACTTTGCCGTGTCACGAGCTGATCGCTGTCGGGGAGGGACACACTCAGTCCCAGTGCTGTAACATTGGCAGGGGCTGTGCTGTTCCCCTGAAGCCGTTGCTCGGCACTAAACCTATCTTGGATCTCTGGTCGGATATGCTAAAGTCGCACTCGTACATACTTCACTTTCCCAGGAAGAAATATACACCTGAAAACATTTCCAACACTAATAACCATCTGATCTGTCTGTACAAGCAGTCACTTTAACCTGTCAGTCTTTTTCTACTTTCTTACATAACTCTTTTTATATGTGGCCCAAAACCTATTCAACCTCGAAGTGTAAGTCCTGAGGATGGTACTAATCCAATATTCCAGCAAACAGCAAATTCCCCTTCAAAATTCCTACAAAGTTAATGGCAACTTGCTTCATGTGTAGAAAGACTTCCGACCTGAGCTACCCACATGAACAGGTTCTACTTCCATGGGGGGTGAATTTACAGGATCAAATGTTCTGCCTGTGCCAGCTCTGAGTATGGCAGACATTTCTCCCTCTGAAGGCTATGAGGAAGGCAAGCATGGTGGCTATCCAGGGCATCACAGTGTCCCCAACCCAGGACAAGGCATGGGGCTCTGGATCTGCTTCTGCTACTGAATCATGCGATGGAGCCTGTTCCTCTCTCTGGCTGCTGTGACAGGATGAACACCAAAGCAGGTCAAGAAGGGGAAGCAGGAACCTCTCCCATCTCCAAGCAGATATCAGACAAAATGTCCCAGAGAAAGCCCAGAGTACCTGGTGCTCAGAGATCCTGGAGGTATCTACGTGCCATGGGCATAACTCCAAGGGGAGCCTGTAGCAAAGCCAAGGAGCGAGCCAGATTCCTGACACTCCACCACTGTTCGCAAACCTTGTCTGTGCCAGCCATACAGCATCACTGGTTGGCCACTGGGCCGGCTGCTTCTCTCCTCACGTAGAACAAAAATCTGCCTGGGGTTGTACACAGACATTCACTGTTCATGGGAACGCTCTGAAATATCGGCGTGCACAGAAGTCTTTTCCCACGGTCACCAGGTTTTAAAGCAGCGTGCTTGAACGGGGATCCGCATCCAGCTCTAGGGGACAGCTAAAGAGCCTGAAGGAGACGCACTGGAAATCAAACTGGTGTGATCTGGGTAACATCGCTGATGCCTGCTTGGAGATATGGCATGTAGATGGGAAGGCATTAATTAAAGATTAGGATCTCTGAAACCTGTGACCATGAAATACAAGTGACACAAAACATGCAATTCACTTCAAATCCGACCAAATGTGGTCAGCCGCTTTCTCAAAGAACCCAGAAAACTAAATCTCGTATGGTTTTCCAGCTTTATTTTTATTGCAGGTCAGAAATATATCTCTTAGACTGGGCACGAATGTAACCAAACGAGCCCCAGGGCTGGATATCGCCAACCTCACAGTGAGTTCAGCCTCCCAGAGCACACTTCAGACAACCACCCTTCACAGTCCGGTCCCTGGCTAATAAACAGCAAAGGAGCAGTTAGTAAATTCCCTGAAAGGTGCAATTAAAAGCCATAGGGACATTCTGCCCTCTGAAAGCAATGTATTCTTTACTGCTTGTTTGCAGAGGAGGGAAAAGAAAAGGAAAGGAAAAGATTTCTCCCTTCGCTGTGGACCACCCATGAAACTTTTTGTCTCCTAGTTCTGACACCAGAAAGAAAAGAGATACTTGTTGCTTACAGTGATGCCTCGAGCTCTCGCGTGCATTTCTCCCCATACAGTAAGGCTTTGGGAAGCTAAATGCATGAATGTGTTGGGCGAGTAAAAACAGGTGTTGCAACACCTGCATTTTCTAAAGCTGAATTTCATTAAGAATCTGCATTTTTGGAGGGTTGGAGCACGTGGTTTGTACCAAGATGATACTTAAGGGACTGAGGCTGCACAGAACCACTAAATGGGAAAGGTTAATAACTTGTGCCACGAAACCCTACAAATTATCGACTACCAGAGCTCAACCCCAGACAGTCCCGAGCTCTCTGCAGGAATTCGGCATGGGAGTGATTTTCAGAGAGCGGCAGTGGAGTCACTTGGTGTGATTAACCTTTTGGCCCACGCTTTAACCTTTCCCTGGACCCGATGACAGTGCTTAGTGCTTTGCAGGATGCAACTCCTTAGGTAAGGTCTTTGAGCCTGCAGAACGGAAGCCAGCAGGCTCGTTGCCACAATCTTCATTCAAAAGCTGGGTCAGAGAGAATGAGGTAGCTTTTAGTGAATAAATATTATGGCTGCAAAGAACATGACAGCAAAAACACTAAGGCTGGAAAGCCTCCTGGCACTGAGGATTTTCTAGGAACAGGGAGCAGCTTACGGGCTACAAGGGCTGAAGTGGAAGATCTGCTTACGCACATGAGTAACGGCTACTAGCAGTAGGAAGGACTGCAAGATTGAGCTCTGAAGGACTGAAGTTCTACCAGGTCTGACGGCGAACTGATTCAGCAGTTGCTTACACATTTGAGGCTCTGGACATAAGACACTCAGCCATGCAAGCTTCATGTGCACATGTCCATGTCATAACGCCAGCAACTTGCTAAGTGCACATAATCCCTCCCATCAGAGACACGAGAGCTACCTCCTTGTAAAAAGCGTGTTAAAGTCCTGAGCATACACACTGCCTGGTGCCAACACTCATTCGTACGTTAAATCATCTAAGGGGAGGTGCATATGGTTGGACTTGGTGATCTTAGAGGTCTTTTCCAACCTATGATTCTATGATTCTATGATCTTGGGTGAGATGATACCCTTACTTCAGCAAGAGCCCTCTCCATCACTTCTCCGTGTCTGCCAGCGTACTAAAGGGCCAGAGCAGCTGGGAGAAGTTTGAAAAGCTCTGTTAAATGCAGAAAGATGATTCCTGCAGTGGAGACAGCAGACTGTGGCAGAGCATTCACCTTCCAGGTGCAAGTTCTGGTGCTGAGGGTGTGCAGAATAGAGACCTTAATTAGGCAAAGCACTGAACAGAGCTGAGCGATAAGTAAGACACCTTAGGCAGCTCATTCAAGTACAAGTGGAAGTGGGGCTTTCCTCCTCACACTACCAGTCCAGGGTTGAGAACATTCAGAAAGTATTTAAAATCAGTGCTGCTGTGACTGCACTGTGAGCTTTGGCAAGGTCCAGCTATGAGCCCTTTTGAATACCGTGAACAGATTTCATGCAGTGCTTCAAATTAATAATTAATGCCTATTTCTATTAGGTGGTATTATTATTATTATTTCTATTACTAGCCTCATTACTCACATCCAGCCTGGTCCTGCTGTCATGGTCCATACATAAAGTACTGCATGGTTTCATTCTGGCTCACCACAGCTCTCAGCCCAATCAAACCTTTTGCTGAAGCTTGCCAGCTGCCAGTGACTGTAGAGAGAAGTGGGTTTTTTCCCCGCCCCATCCTTCCTGGGTGCATTGAGTTGCCTATCTGGAATGCAGTACTTCCATGGGATGCCTCTTGCCCTGGACATGCAGGGTAGAAACCCATCACAAGGGAAATGTTTTAATTACTAGTATCAATCAAAACATTTTGTTCAAAAGCTTTATAGCACAGGAAAACAGTGGCAAGCTGTAAACATCTTCCCCAGCAAGCAGATTTGCCCTGTAATGATTTGGGAATAAAATTTTCCAAGGGGAAATGAGAAATGAGCAGCAGAAATGACTGACATCCATTTCCTTCCTTCTGTTGTGGGCTGTTTTCAGAGATGATTGACAATGTCTTTCCTACCTGGTTCCTCTGAACTCCATTTATTTTCTAGTAAATGTGCAGTTCCTTCCTCCTTTATCATTATTAGCAAATGCACAGACCGTGGAGAGCAGATACTTTCCGTGCATACGAAGATGGCAGTGTGTTTGCACAACTATTTTTCACCAGAGCAGCCTTCCAAGAGCAGCCTGAGAAAAAAGAGACAGCCTCAGGGAGTCTGGTGGGGCAGAGCAGGCTCTAGCATGGTCAGCTCTTCCCAGAAGATGCTCCAGCATCCATTTCCACATGTGCTAACAACAGTAAAACACTGCTCTTATCCAGCATTCTCCTCACCAGCAGATCTCAAACCACTTTACAACGGCAGCATCGCTATCTCCTTTTCACAGGCAGAAACGATCAGTCTCCTGGTCATTTAGGAGGTCATCATACAACCAAGAAAGGAAGAAAAGGCACCTGAGTCCCCCAGCCATGGCTCCAGCCCCTAGGCCACACCGCTCCTTCTCCCCAGCAAGAACTACGGAAGGCGGTAAAGCTACTTTATGCTGTTTACTGATGGAGAGTCAAGCCTGTATCACAGCAACCTCGATATTCACATTCAGGATGCCTCTGATTTAAGTCCTTCTTTGACAGGTCTTCTCCTCCACCTTGTGGAGCCCAACCGATGAAGGCAGGGCTTCTGAAGTGCAGGAGGCGGTGGGCACGTGGCTGCAGGACGGCTTGAGGAAAACACTCTGGCAGCACAACCTGCTGAGCCGACCTTCCCTCAGATCGGATCCCGGGATGCTGATGGGATCCCAGGATGCTGATCAGATCCCAAGCTGAGAGCCTGGTGCCAGGGTGCCTCGAAGCCACCCACTTCTGCGCGTGGACAAGGGCTGAAGGCAGCGTGTGCCATCAGCGTGCCTGGTCCAGAGCCGGTGTCTGAGGAGGAGATGAAGACGGATTTGGGCTGCAGATTGCAAGAGCTGGAGCAGTCAGGGTGAGCTTCTCTTGACCTTTCCCTACCCTGTCAGTGTTTGAGCACAAAACCTCAGGCTTTCATCCACCACACGTGTTCATTCTTTTCTACAGATACATTCATGCTGTGATTATCCCAGGTTTTTCTGTTTCCATACCCTGGGGAACGGCGAGCCAGGCTCAGACAAGACCTCTTCTGCCAGCGGTGACGTGCTGCTCTTTGTCACCGCGCTCCAGCACTGTATTGGAACTGCTCCCCTCAGCCTCGCTGTGCTCTTTTCATCAGCTGTGATTTTTTTATTTTCCCCTGACAAAAAGGAACTTGGAGCCCTCTTGTGTTGAGTTTCGAAGCTTGCAGCAATCCCTTCAGCAATCCCTTTAGATTAAGCCACCCCAGCTTTGCCAGGATGCTGCGGATGAGCTGCTATTAATAGGAACGCATCCGCGTTGCTTGTCTTTGCTTTAGTAGCAACATTACGCACAGCTTCAAAAGCCGCAGACTTAATTACAAAAACATAAATAAAACAATCTTACAATATAAACCCAGCCGACTCTAATCTCAGCTACTGAAATAGGTGGCTTTTTAATCACTGGAGTTTAATTAACAAGGTACAATATATGCCAGCCACCTAGGAAGCATGTATTAGAAAGAGCTGTGCTGACTATAGGAATTGCAGTTTCACCTGAATTTCAAAGCTGTGTGGAACAAATCAATCTCTGTTCACGCCTGCTGCAGAGCTGTGCAAAATGACCGGTTTCTGCTGAGGGGTAACTCCTAGTGATCTTTCAGCATGTGGCTGTGGTAGAAGAGCACACACACTTTGGAAGAAGCAGCATCTTAATTGCTAAGAATTCCCAGGATTATTTGGAACTGATGTAAATTTGGTTTATTTTTCATTAATTTTATTTGTAAATTATGCTTTGTTGCCTCTTCTAGTGATATCAGCTTGACCGCGAAAGCTGATGTTGAAACCACTTTAAATCAAAGTGTCAGTATTTTATCTTGTGAAACTATTATTTATGCAACCACAATCATGTCACTTTTTCAAAGCTGGGGAAAATCTAGGATTATATTTGCCTTACATTTGTATGTGGGGAGATATTTTTATTTGCTGTAATACCCTTCTGATAAAAGTTGCTATAAAAGAATCGATTCAAAGACATTTAAAATTGTTTCTATTGCAGACTCATTTGAGACATCCTGAAAAAATTGTTACCTGTGCTCTTAAGTCCTGTATACAGGCTTCAGACAGCCTCTAGGCAGGGATCTTAATTCTATTTTGGGCCTTTTAAGGCCATTTTATTGGAAGTTATAGTTGTTGGTGGTGTTACTTGCTGCAAATTGCAACGGTATTTTCCAGACTTGTGAGATGACAAGGTCCTCGCCCCGTAACACTCACACTCTAGCTCAGAGACGTATGATCTATGGAATAACATCACGCAGCACCCAGCCTTGGAGAGACACGCTCCCTATCCCAGTCAGCCTTGAAACGTTCCGCAAAGGAAGAGGTTCCCAAGAGGGTTTTGAAGGTGGGGAAAAGCAAGGTCACATTATCAGCACGAGCTGAGCCCCTTCTGCCACCAGTGCAACATTTGGAAGGCTGAGACCCAAGACTTTCCCAGAAAATGCACTCACTAACAAAGAAGTAGATGCAAATGTTCTGCTTTTCACTGCTTTCTTTGCATGTTGCCCTCTCTCCTGTTTCTAAATCCAACGCAAGACCACATGTGTCCTGTGTGAAAGAGAGAACCTAAGCCGTGGACCAACGTTCTCTGCAGCGACTAGAGCTTTCCAGGCTCCCAGCTAGTAAGACAATACAGGGACACAGTTTTCTACGAACTGCTGACACCCCCGCTCAAAATTCAGGCCTTTTACAGATGCTTCCAGTTCTTCTCTTGAAAAAAAAAGGCATTAACAAAAATGCCCCAAAGCATTAATCACTTCAAATAATCATCTACATTTGGTTGGCAATGTAGATGTTCAGTACAGGTGAAGGTCGTGTTTGATCTTTCTCCGTTTTGCTTCCTGGTTCCCACCATATGTCAAAGATCACGATTAGAATCTGCCACAAAAGCGTCTTAAGCAAGTGACGCATTTCCTCCCCTTGCAGTTAACTACAACACCTACTGACAAAATGGCATTTCACGGTTCAAACCTGCAGGAAAAACAACTGGAAGAGATAACTTGTAGGCATTTCAGCTTTTACCCTCTGGATTGCAGAGCGCTTCGGAGGTTGAACAACAGCGTGCAGTTGCTGACTTTCACGCCGGCACAGCTGAAATGGAAATAATTGATGCCGATAGTACCTTCCACTGAGCGAGAGCTCCTGATAGCTCCTGCAAGCAGCAGCTGTGTGTCTGAGAGACACGGCGCTCTAACGAAGCGAGGAAGGAAGACTCTGACAGAAGACATTACGGTAATGTACTGTAATGGGACTTGCTGATTTGAATAAAGTAGCATGTTAAACACTCCACAGTCTCTTTACTGTGTGCCATGGCCCTATTTACAACCCTATATTTAAGATATTTGCACTCAATACAATTTGAGACAAGCCAACAAGCCCAGATTACAGTATTTTTCCATTTATTCTATTTTTAAAAATTTATGAAGGATAATAGAAACTTTGTCCCTGGTGGAAACCTGACAGCTATGAACAAGCTTTGCGGCAGCATTCCCATCGTTTACCTCTTGGATGCATCTTTTGAAATGGAACATTTGTCCCAAGCCCGAGGTCAGCACAAAGTCACCTGTCATTTGCAGAAACTCTCCTGGTCTCGGAAAATAGCTAACACTTGTCTTTGTAGTCATTAGAGTAATAAACGTGCTTTATGACCCATTTGTAATGAAAAAAGCGCAAACATTAATAAACTTACCTATTAATAGCTGTAGAGCACCATAACTTGTGTTGTATGCGTGGTATTGTGCCTCAGCCCAGGCCCTGGCTGAGCACACGTGTTCCGCCCAACCGAGTCGAGCATACACTGTAATAAAAACGGATGATGGATGCGACGGTGATGTATACCGTTAAATGATTATAGTCTACTACTCCCTTCACCTCTGCAGCACTTTGTTCTTCAGCCATCTTTTGCAATCCAGCCTCTCCTTTTACATCCAGATTAGAGCCGCCATTCTTTCTCCTGCTGGTGCACACCCTCCCCCAGAACATCTCCCCTCGCCACCTTCACCTTCTCAAATATAGTTGGCTTCATCGCCCGTCCTGAGTTGCTCATGGGCCAGGGGCTACCTGGCTGGGCTGGGTGCCACAGATGGCTGCCCTGTGGGAAGCTGTTGGAGCTACTCCTGCTCAGCCCCCTGAGCCACTGGGCTTGGCCAAGCAATGAATTAGACCATAAGGAGGGCCCAATCCTCTTGCCACCCCCTCCATCCGCTGAGACTGCAGTTTGCATTTATGAAGAGAGTCATGGTTTATTTAAGCTACTAAATTTCATTTGTAGTTTTAGTTAAATCTTATGTTTAACTTGAAATGCAAACCTTTGTTTACTTCAATGTTCCTTGACATAATTTTCCTTAAAATTAAGGAAACTTAAAATGAAAAATTCTCACAGAAATTAAAATGTTTACTTTTGTTAAGGGCAAAACGGCTTTTTATGAACAGCTTTGTTATATCTATGCAATTCACAACTTTCTGAAATACCTGAACCAGTGATTATTTGTTTACTTATTCAATATTTGTCTTGACTGAGAGATTTTTGCAGCTAAATCTTTCTCCCCATTTTACCTAGGGACCCTGCTGATCTCTGAGCTACGTGTCTTGTGTGTTGTTCTTAAAGCATCTCCTGTACTGTCTCCCTGCTCCTCAGACACTGGTTTGCCAATGAAGGTGGCATCTGCTCCTTAATTCTTTGGCTTGTTCCTGCTACTTTCCATTTAACACATCAGGAGCTCAAAAGTGTCACTGCTGCTGGAGTGTTTCTGCATACATATTTCACATCTTCCCTGTCGATCCAGAGATTTCCTAATATCCTCCACTGGAGGTGTGGATTGGGTTGTTCCACAAGAATTTGATGGCTGAGGGTTGTCTCTGGTGCCTGTAAATTGGGAACTCTTGGCTTAAGAAGATAGTGCTGAAGAGCATGGTGCTGAAAACTACTGACCACGGCAAACGAAGAGGAGCTTTCTGTGCAATTTTGCTGCTCCTTTTGAAGGGTGAAGATAACCATGAACCGACACCGTCCATCACAGGATTCCATGCTGTGTGATAGGAAGCTGAAGAGGAGGGCTAAGAGCTTGGCATGCCCCTTGCAGCCAAGAGCTGGGCAGAACCATGCAGGAACCTGTGGTGTGGCAGTCCCCAGCTGCTCATAACTTCTCTGCTGTGCAAGGATCCTTCTGCAATGTGCGTGACGGAATAGGACGCCCAGTAGCATCTGGCGTGGGGGCGGGGGGCAGCCCCGAAGTCAGGGTGAGCTGTGACACTGCACTGCAAAGTCATGAGCTGCTACAGCTTGTGGGGCCGAGGAGAATACATGGGAACTGACAGTGAGGTCAGGGAGATAATGTGAAGGAGCTAAGGCGGCTAGAAACCTAGAGAGAAAATGACAGGTTCTTTTGCACTTTTTGAAGCTGAACCTTATTTACTTCTGGGGACAGATCGTCCAAAGAACTGATATAAACTAATCGGTAACTTAGAAATTCCAGGAAACTAAGAAAAACATGTGGGTAATGAGTAGCAAAGGAAAAAAGAGGCAAGGATACTTTTGGATCTAAAATAAATCCTACTAGAAATTGTCATTTTATTTAAGGAAATATGCAGAAGATAACTCATTGGTAAAAAAAAATAACTAACACCAATACAACCAAACGTATTCATGCATGACTAGATCTGAAATGTAATTCTCTCAATGACACAGTAGTCACCCTGGGTTTTTTTTAGCATATATGGGGGAGGAGGGAGACAGCAGTCAGCCAGTAGCTCCCCTGACAAGGCAAATCTTTCATCTTGCATAAACCTAACATAACTCCCTTCTTGCCACAGAAGCCACGCTGCGGACGCTGGATTCCTGGTCCGTAGCGCTCTGCGAGCGGGTGTTGGAGGGCAGGAAGCGCTCAGCACAGGTTCGGTTAAACGGAGAGACAAATTGCTGAGTGTCCCAAGTTTAAGAGCATCATGGTCTAAGTTCTGCGAAGGCAGGAATGTGAACTGGCCGACAAACTTTTGTGAATTGGACCACGAATCATGATTAATTTATCAAGCTGTTCTAAATACATCAGCTAAAATAATGGAAATATAAACAAAAGTTATGTAATTCCTCCTTGCCTGTGCTTGGGCCCTTCTTGTGATGGCGGAAATATAAACTGAACTAGAGCGTGTAAAAAGATTTCCAAGAAAAAGCCTTTGTTTAATGTTTCCTATGCATCAGATATTCCACTTGCCTCCCAGATGCATATATTCCAAATCATGCTTTTGCTGTACACAGAAAATTCCTCCATCTATTTATACTTTCAAATCTATGATCTTATACATTAATAAATAGTAATGAAGTCCTGAAGTAAATACCAGCATTACTGTTTCACTGGAGATCTTGCTGACATTTATAAATATCTGCAGCTTTCATGGTTCAGGACGCTGGCAGAGCTCACAGATTCTGTTAAATTTTATCACATAATTTTACATATGGTCTCTCTTTTAAAAGTATAATGCATGGGGTCATGGGGTTTATGGAATCTCTCTGTTAGGCAGCACGGCATGTGTTTCCTTGCTTTATCACAAGCCATGTTTCTGTGTGGGTGTATCTTAGCCGACCCGCTAAACCCACCATTTTTCATCTCAGCTGACACCAGACAGCACACAGAGTCTGGACTTTCCCAAGCTATGGAAATATTGCTATCTTGTGATTACTCACTACTCTGAATTAGTCATCCATTTATATGTCTGTCCCTTTATACGCTAGGAGATAATCCACCAAGATTAATCGCCATTTCACTTCTTGTGTATGCCTTTGTCTGTCAACAGGATTACGGGACTTGGTTCCCTGTGGTGGAAAGTTTAGCTCAGTGATCGAAGAAATACTTTCCAATTGAACCCTGTCGTTGCCCTGCTCCAAAAGGTGAGAGAGGAATTTCACAATACAGCCTGGAACTCAACCGGGCACGGGACAATCCCGGGCCAGGGATTTTGCTGCTGGGACAAAGCCAAGTTGAAGAGCTGAAGAACATCAATAGTAATCAGTTTGAGTCTAGCTTCTCCCAGAGATGTCTAAGTGACCAAGAGCAAGTCACTTGGGATGGAAATTCATTTCAACCCCAGATCAAGGGGTGGTACAGTGAGCTCTGAGCCAGTTTCTTGCTGAAAGCACCTAACCATGCAATACTGCCTAACTCCGTGCAAAAAGACAGATGCCGTAACATACATTCCTTCAGTAGACCCAAGTATCCAGTATCTCACATTTATACCAAAAGATTGGGAAGTGGGAGGGAATCTACCACTCCAGAGAACTCTTTCAAAGCATGACTTTGCTCCTTGCACAACAGGGAAGACTCCTGGTGTCTTTGGTCTCCCAAAGGTCCTTCCATCCGAGCAGGAATCAAATCGCTGCAGTCCCTGACCTCTGCTAGAACTGGTAGGAAATTGGTACCTTCCAGCTAAAATAACAGTTAAAGCTCCCTTTTTACATGGTTAAGCTTTCACACTCCAACGGAGTCCCATGCTCAGCCATGCCCCATCTGGCATTAGATTTGATGGAGGCCTCGGGGCAGCCAGAATGAGAGGAACTGTTCAGAAAAAACTTCCTTGGTTCATGTGCAGAAGATGTCATGTGGGTATAGATGCTCCCGGTAAGTATGCACTGCCTACCTGGGATGATGGAAGGAAGGTCTGCCACTTGCTAAATGGATTCTGCCAGCACTTCTGAAGCCCTAACACTACTCGCATTTGAAGAAAGTTAAAATTATGATGTATTACCTCTGTGGGAAACTACTTACAGATGAACCTCTGGAAACAGCCACCTTAATGGCCTGTCAGGGCACTGGTGATGTGAGACCTGTGATTGCTGCTGCTGCTGAGGATGAGAATGGCCAAGACAAGCGGGAAGGACTACTATTGAGATGGACACTAGATGTCAGAAACAGGTGGGATTTTGCTCGCAGGCTATGGGATGGCAGCTCTGAGCACACCGTGTTAAACTTGCTTTTTAAGAGAATTCATGAAGGACCTTTAAACTCTCTTCTCTCCAGATTTCTGGAGATGTGTTTATACTGGCCTAAAATAAACGTAGCACAGAGGAAAGGAGAAAGGCTTGCTGCATATGCTACAATACAGACCAAGTCAAGCGAAAAAGCCAGTGTTGGTGGCACATGAAAAATTAGCTCCCTGAAGCAAAGTAGGCAATGACTTCTTTATGCTGGCTGGAAAAACTGCTTATTCTATACACTTGCTCTTCTCCTACCTATCTCTTCCCAAGTAAGGATAACTAGCCTGGTGATTTTACATATCAGAGCTTTTTATTAGACACAATAATGTCTGTAGATGCTGGCTAATGTAACATGTGTGAGTGAAAGCACTTGGCAGTGAATCACGGGTTAAGACATGTAACTTCACCCACAATCATTCTCATTCTGAGAAAGGGAGGAAAGCACTGATGAAATAATTGTGTATTTAAAGAAAGGTTGTAAGGTCATGTTCTGATCCATATTTAGTAGCGTTAAATTGCAAAATAGCACAATGAAATGTGCTTACATTCAACAGAAAACTGAAGAAAAGTGTTTGCCCTAATGTCCCACCTCAGGGATGTGAGAAGGGTTGTATAGAAGATAAAGAACTCAGTTCTTGTGTCTGTACCAATACCAGGAGCTGGCCCAGAAGTGAGTTGAGACTGAGATTAAAACAGCTGAACTGCTTTCGGCACACACAGTGAGTCTGGTAGGACCCCTGCCACCACCTCTGCTTTGCCTTCTCCATGGGCTGAAGACTTTGTCCAACATGGAGACACAGGTGTGACCCTCACCGAAAGCTTCATGGCACTGTGGTAAGCCAAGACCCTGCTCGAGACACAAGGACTGTGCAGAGCCCAACCAGTTGACCAACCAGCTAGTTTGAAACCCGCCGGGAAGCAGTGCGGGGTAACGGGAGCGGGAGGGAAGGGCAAGTGCAGTTGGATGTGCGATCTCCGTGTCCCACTAAGGGAAAGCTAGCTGAATATTGCTAAAAATCACAGCTAGAAAAATGAATTTTAAACATCTTTACTCGAACTCACCAAAGTAGTGCACTGTTTGCCTTGTTGGTTGGAACATCTTGCTGCTGACAAAATAATTTCTTGAGCTATTTTCTTGCTAATATGTATAATTACTCCCAGTTCAGATAAGCCCACAGGTAACAAAATAACATCCTATCCACCTTTTTTTTTTAATTTTGATTCTCCAAAGACGAGGTCCTTTAAAGGTCATATCTTGACAGAATTCCTTTTTTACCCCCCTGTTGTGCTAAAATAGATCAGTATTATTGACCTTGACAACAATGCCTGAAAGGTTTAGTGACAATCTATTCTGTATCAATGAGCACATAAAACTGCTTTTATGGGCTGGGGCGCTCTCCGTGCATTCGATAGCAGGCAGATCGGCTTTTCTTGACAACGCATCGAGTACAAAGATTTAATGTATCCATCTCCATGTGAATTGGATCGTACCCTCCTGACATGAGATCCCCAGCCCCGGGGAGAGCCGTGCTCAGCGCTGTGTGGCTGCATTAGTCTCTCGTAATGGCTACACGGAGAAACAGAGCATGACAAGAACTAAATAACACTCTGAGTGTGGAAATGTCCAAGTTTCCCCAGCCTCTCTGCTTTCCCAGACTTATTAAACGTAAAATGCTTTTGAAGGGGGCTTATTTTTCTTTTGAAACCACTCTTTATCGAAGTATGCTTTGTCAAGGTAGATCTTGAATGATGAATAAGGCAACGGGTTCTGCTGAGGACCAGACAAGAACTCTACACTGGCTCTTTCAAGTGGCTTTGGATTTGGGGTGGTAAAGCAGCTGATCCACTACCGTTTAACTGCTCTCCTGCTGCTGGCTCCGGTCCTCAGCCTGTGGATGTTCTTACACCTGCTCTGGGGCCCTAGGACCCTCTTCACTGAATTTTTCTTTTCCTTCAGATTCTTTTCTTCACTGATGCCCATTCCAAAATAATCAACAAAAACAGAGCCTGAACTCTGTGTTTGGTGAATCTCTGCCCCAGAAGAAGGCAACGAGAATGTGCCAGTGGTGTCAGTGGGGGCAGGATTCCACTTGTTCAGTTACAAACAGGTTTTGCCAGAATCCTGACTCTTTCCCCTTGAGTTATGGTGATTACTGGGGGAGAGGGGAAGGGGGAAGGGAGAGGGAAGAACTATAATAAATAAATAGATGAATAAAAAATCACACAGTGGGAAAATGTACAATGACTATTGTTACTCTGATGTTTTACATTAAAATTTGAAAAGCAAAGCACATGAAAAAAAGAAGACAAGATGGAAATTAAGAGCTTTGTTTCAGAATTTACATTTCTCTGGTTTAAGGGGTTATAAATAATCCTTGTTAATGGGCTGAGTTACCTCCCATCATTAGTCTTATCTCCACAATGCCTGTTCTATCATGTTGCTCATTTCAGGGTCAAAAAATTCACCTGGAAAAGCAGCAACACACAGCAGATTTCCCCATACCCAAGCAGGGAGCCTTGTTAACCTGCCCTTTCACTGCTCCACCACTGGAAAGTCAACCAAAGCCTTGTGTATTTGGCTTCAGGGTGTCCTCCCCTGTATTACCGTGTCTAGAAGTGGCATGGAAGCATCATGGCAACTCTTCATGATCTCGTTTGGAGATGTGTGATTGCAAGGCAGGCTGGAGTTGTCCAAGGACCAACAGCTTTCATATCAGTCCAAAGGCAACTGGTATAACTGAAAACAACATTTGAAGAGAAAAGGTGTAGCCCACTACAGCCCAGTGCCCAGGACCAGAGACACACTGAGTACAGGTACACCATTCTTCTCACCCGTGTGGGGACGAGGGACTGAACTGGGGTGAACCTCTGCCTGTCCGCACACACATTACTGAGCACCAGGGTTTATGCTGAGACCCCTAAAAATCCCTGCTCTTTTCCTTCTCAAAAGAAAGAGCACAGTATTGGTCTGCCCAGAAAGGATATTTCTGTATTTCATATTTCACCCACATGATGTGGTTTGATTCCTGCAGTGGCAGAGGGCACAGAGAGTTGCCATAAAAGAGCCTTGATCACAGTAAGCTCAGCTGCATTAGGCATCTCTGTGTATGTCAGGGTCCACCACCATTGCTCACAGCATCAGTTGAGTGCAGCATAGTTACTGTGGGTCTCAGAAATCCAGCTCAGCTGGCTGGTAAAGTCGAGTCACTGGCATTCGGATTCCTGCTTCAGTCATTTAAAGGGTAATTTGCAGATCAAAGGGATCTCAGAAAAAAACGAAGACCCGGGTTATTTGAAATACGATCTTGGTTCGAATAAGCCACTGTGGGGTTCCCTTCCTAAGGCAGCCCCTAACCCCAGGTGTCGCTCTGGGAATGAGAACAAAAGGGGGAGGTAGCGGAGGATGAACAAAACCCCCCAAAAGTCAAGGAAAGAATGAGGAGGAAGAGAGAAAAGATTAATCGTTCCATCCCCAGCAGACTCCTGAGCGGGGCATTTGTTCTTCCCGCATGACAAGTCCTTCCTTTGCCATCCAAAACAATCACCTGGCATTTAGCTTGCCTTCAGCCCTTTCCCCCCATTTCAAGCCTGTAATTATTGACACCAGGTGCGTTGCTTCCACCCATCTCTGCTGACGTCCCCTTTCAGAAGTAAAGGATTTTAATTTGCCAGCCTGCACTGAAGTTTCTTTGTACAAGTCTCCTACCCCGGGTGTAGCGTTACACCGACAAGCGGCGTGGCACAATGGAAAGGGAAATAGAATTGACCGGGTGAACAAAGGGTATTAGTGCTCCCTGCCTCTAACCCCAGGTGACTGTGCAGAGCTGGCGGCAGGGTCTCTGGTGACAGAAGGCTTGGGTCAGATAAAAACCCGGAGTGCGGGAGCCGTGCCGGCAGCCGGCTACACCTGCAGCAGCCCACGGCTGCGCGCAGCCACGCTGCTTTGTGCCCTTACTTTGGGTAAACGCTGCCTGTGCTATTTAAATTAATGAAAGATTTTAGCTGGCAGGGTCCTCGGCGCTGACGGGGGGTATTCAGCTCGAGCAGCGTCCATCCCCTCCCTTCCCAGCCGTGAACAGAGTTTTGCCCCTTCGCTGCTCGATCCCGGCTGCGTGGTCCGGCCTTTTGTGCACGGAGCTGCCCGGAACCCTGCTGACGGCTGCATTCGGGATCAGGTGCGGTAACAGAAACGCCGTGAAAACTCAGGTCTCGTCGCACTCGTGGCTGCCTCTTTGTTTCCCCAAAGCTCCTAGAATTTTCCTGTTGCACCCACACCAGGCAGGACGGGTGCCTTTGTGCGGGGCCAGGAACTCTCCCCGTCCGGGGCTGATCCATGATGGATCCACGATGGATGCCCCTGGGCTCTGCTGTAAAACAAATAAACAGTAATGAGGGGAAAGTGAGAAGTGGGATTATTTCGGTTTGCAGCTCCTGCCCGTTGATTTAGTTTGATGCAGCAAGCCCAGGCGCGGATGAACGGGGCGGTGAAGGGAGCCTGAGTGCCCCTACCTTAGCCCTGGCTATGTAGCACCCGGGCTGCACGCGAGGCTGCTTGCAACCACAGTCCCTTCTCCCACCTGAATCAAAGGTATCTCCTGTCTTTTCCTCCCAGAAAAATCCCAAGGTCAGGGACAACACACAGATACAAATAAAACTACTGAGATGATGGTGCCAGGTAAACACTGTCTTTCCCATCGTTTCTCTTCCCTGAAAAGCATGTGCAATAACTAGGAAAGTGCTGGGTGCTACGGAGGAGAAATTCCTGCTTGTTCAACTTCAGCCTACGTCCGCAGCCTCTGCTATCTCATCTAGACCTAGAGTGGAGGCAGTGGGAGCCCCGGTCGCTTCTTTTCAGAAGAAATTCTGGTTCCCAGTGAATATGCTGTGTACTCTGGCCATGTCTTCTTGTGAGCCTGCCCCAAATTTGCCCTTTTAAATACTGCAGTCAACTGCTTCTAGTCTGACCTCCAACCAGGAGGCCACAGAAAGGTGCACCAGGGAAGGGTCACCACACCACGACTCACACATGGTGTCACCTGGAAAAGCGGTGCACCCCAGGGATCAATACAGGGGCCAATACTGCTTAACCTCTTCATTACTGACCTGGGTGATGGGAAAGAGTGCACCCTCAGCACATATGAAAATGGTATGAAATTTGGAGGAGCCAACAATATACACCAGAGGGTTGTGGTGCTGTTCAGAGGGACCTTGACAGGATGGAGAAGCAGGTCAACAGCAATCATCTCATGAAGTTCAACAAAGGGAAATGCAAAGTTCCGCACAGGGGAGAAACAACGCCGTGCACCAGCACAGGCTGGCGGTGGACCATCTGGAAAGCAGCTTTGCACAGAAATACCTGCGGATCCTGTTGGACATCAAGTTGACTGTAGGCCAAGAACGTGCCAACCTCATGGCATTGAAGGCCAACAGCCTCCTGGGCTGCCTTAAGCAGAGTGTTGCCAGCAGGTTGAGGGAGGTGCCACCCATGAAAGCCTCGTTAGAGTATGGGGAATTCTGTCTTGCACAGGTAGGCTCGCTGGGAGGTTTGCAGCCATGGTGGCCCCGCCTCACAGGGCGCTCTCAGCTCTGCACTGATGCTTGAAGATTTCCAGTCCCACCACAAAACCTCAGCCCTGCTGACAGCTGCATGGCCATCAAACCAGAGGTTACAGGCAGTGCTCCAGGAGAGATTCCCGGCAGGAAAAGGAAGGGTTGGGTAGTTGGGTATGCTCCTGCACGTGTAAAACTTAATTTTTAAATAATTTTTCCATTTCTTTTGCTTTCTAACCCATTGCCAAATGCACAAAGAAAATTCAGGGGAGGACAGCACTACAGAATTCGCTTCTTCTGAACATCCCTAAAGCAGCAGCAGCTTACAGCAGACTTGGAGAACAGCAGGCTGCTGGCTGCACTGCCAGGCAGCTTTGCTCAACTCAGCACAGCCTTCTCCTACAGCCCCTTCTGCCGTCTGACCAACCCCTGCTAGAGCACGGCTCCTTCTGACACGCGCGTGCCCGTTGCTTGCTGTGAAATACGCTACCGAGGCACCTTTCTGCTCTTCCTGCAGAAGCTTCTGACTCATGCCGATCTACCAAAGGTTAGGGAATCCAGCTTCTGAAGTGCTCTGAAACATGTGCTTTCAAAGAAAATAAATGAATTGAAGCAACATTGGTCCAAACTCTGTCAAAGCAGAAATCAGACAGAGGCAGGAGGAAATGTCCTTGAGCCTTTTTTTCATGGCTCCCTCTGACCCGCAGGCTGGAGGAGGAAGCAGGCTGATGTTTCAGACGGAGACATGACATCACTGAGTGTTTATATCCTCCATCTGTGTGAACTGTAAGACATAAATGGGGCCAAGCATAGTTATTCCTAAAGAAATTAAGGTATGAGCAAGGCACACGCACAGCGTCAAGGTGTAGCTTGCAAGATGGGAGAAGTTTGGCTTCCCTCTAGGGCAAATGAAGACCTGTCCCTCCTTTCTGTCACCTCCACCTTCTCCCTATAAACCTGCAGTTGCCTGCAGAGCTCCCAGGACACCTGGGGCATGTCCAGGACCATCTGTGCCCTCCCTGGGTGATGGGTGTTAGTGAGCTAAAACGAGGAGCACTGGTAAATAATTATCTTGAGGGACATTTCTCTTCTAGGGCGTTTGAAATAACAGTCTCAGCCTTGCTGTTTGAAGCAGTATGTATTTCTCCCATGGACAAGTTATTTTAAATTCCAAAGGAATAGCATAAAAAAGTAATAAAACCTGCCTTTCTCCAAATCAGACTTGATCCCAAGTGCTGTAGGAAATGGGCCCAGAAATGGGAAGAGGATCCTACTCCATATGCAAGCCTTCACCAGGATTTTGCTTGCCTGTTTCTCCATGGTTTCCCCAGGTCTCCCCACCACTGCCCACAGAGGTTCTCCTCAGCTGCTGAAAAGCAGAGCACAGAGATGGGGAGGAGGTTGCACTGCAGCATCCTTGGAGTTCCCAGCTCCACGTGGGTCCCAGTCATGATGGGAGCATGTCCGCTCGTCCCACCCCACCACCTCACACTGCCTGGCCCTCCCAGAAGAGGAAGCGCTGTTCTACAGCCGAAGAGCCAAATCAGAGACGCTCTCTTCTTGGAAAGGCTTTGACATCCCTAGGCACAGGCTTTTGCTCAGTAAGAAGCACTGCAGACTGCAGGTGTAGGTTTACCACATGGCAACATCCTGATTTCTTGGAGCACACTGAAAATGCAAGTTTTTTATCAGAGACTACAGATTTAGCCTGTAGATACATAGGAGACCCCAAGCTTTTGATTTTCTACTAATTTTCCATTAATTCTATTTAATTTTGATTAAGTGTTTATTAATTCTATTGGATTTTCTATAAACTTTCTATTAATTCTATTAGATTTTCTATAAACTTTCTGTTCATTTTTCTATTTTGATTCTCTGTTCCATTTCCTCTGCTAGTTTTCCATCATTCTGCATTATAATCAGCCAAGATGAATAGACGGTTCTGGCCTCTTCCCATTCATCACATGGGATTGTTTTGTTTTTCATTAACTTGTTTCTCTCTTTGCTGCTTTTTATTCTGGAAAGCATACCCTGTCTGCAAAGAGAAAGAGAAGGCAAGTGCAGCATTTTGACCCTCAAATTTTCGCCTAAATTTCTCCTGCTGAGATGTCTGGACCTTGTCTTCATACCGGCTGCTGCATTTTCTGCTGCTCAGTTCTGCAGCGGCCACACTTGGTGGCAGCAGCCCAGGCCTTGCATTCCCCATTAGACAGGAGAAAGAGGCCATCCTCGTCTAGGACATCTCCCTGAGAACAGGCTGACAATCATCTGCAGCACAGGAGGAAAGAGGGTGAGAAAACTGCAGCAGTGACAGCCTAGTTTACAGGCATTTACAAGTCTTATTTATAAAAAGGAGCTTACTGCAGGAAAATTCAGTGTCCACAGCTGGCTGGAAAAATCCCTCAGACAGAGTTTCCTTTGACTCTCCCTTCTGCAACAGTCGGGACTCGGTCTGAAATTCAAATTAACTTTCATACCCAGCCTACAATTCCATTCTGTGCCCCAAAGCAAAATTTCCTGCATAATTGTGTGTATTTAGGTCAGTTCTCCATTGTTCGCTTCTGCAAAGAAAATAGCTGATTTGCTAGTGGAGAAAATTCCTATTGCAGTTTTCAAAAGCACTTTTGCAATTAGAGATTGTGCTGCTAAATGAGACTGGAACGCAGGCATGTATTTTCTTGGGTACCGCCTTGAAACTTTTCATGTCTGTTTTTGACAGCAGGGTGACTCCATTTAAACGCAGACCTTCTCTGACATTTATACAGGAACAAGTTGGTTTGCCAAAGTATATTTAAAAAGCAGTTATCCTGTTTTTGTACCTCTATCAAATATTAACTGTAAGTAGGCAATATGTGCAAATATTAATCTAACTAACTAACACTTAATCTCGAGAAATAACACTTCACCTTCTCCTGTTCTAAGGATCTTTTCACTGCAAATTTTCCCTACACTTAATTTGTGTGAATTTCTTTTGTTTCTAAATTTCTGCTGTGAGAAGTACTCCGTTAGTATCCTCTGTTTATGTCTGACCATAAAGCACCAGCCACATGCGTGGACAGATCCATACAAACATTTTAACTCATGCAGGTATCAAAACAAAATATTCTGAGCAGAGTCTAACAAACAAGAAAACTCTCTTGAATGCTCAGCTAATTGGCTTAGACCAGGGATCTGCACAAAGTGATGCCTTTATCGCTGCATCTTGCAACAAAGCAAGGAGTACAACTCAAAATGTATTTTTTCTATACATCTTAGAGACCCCTGGTCTGGTCTTGTGGCTACATAAATATTTTCGCAAATGTGCTGCTCGAACAGGTCCAAACAGTTTGAACACATCACGCAAAGGCCCCATCGGGGCTGTAATTCAGGGCAATGACACCAAAGGTTGGGCGGTGGGAAGCCAAAAGCTGATGCTACATGTAGATTTTCTAGGGATTAATTATCAAAAATCAAATCAACTCTCTGCCACCCCACCCCCCCAGACGCTTGCAAGGGACAACAAAGCGTGGCAGATCTACCTCAGGATGCTGGGAGAGAGGGGAAAAAAGAATCAGGTCAGAGCACACAACATACAAATCCTTGGGATGCCGTAGGGCACAGTATGCAACGACCTCAGACTGTTTTGAAAATCGATTACAGAAGGCCTTCAGCTGAATGGAGTCAATGACCCTATCTGTGCATGGCAAAAGGGAAACAGCTACATCTTCTCCGAGCTAATACGTATGAGGGCCCCTGGCCCAGCATCCTCACGGTGGCTGGCAAAAGGAGACCTATGGAAACAGCCCCTCCCAGCTATCCTTCTTCAGACCAGGACTAGAAAACATTGACTTTCTTTCCATAAAGATTTGATTGCCATGAGATCAAAATAGATGAACCCCAGTTTTCTTCCTCCCCTTCGAAAAAACATCACCAGCTCTGCTAGGGGTCACGACGTAATAGACAAAGAACGGGTGTAATTCAGGAACTACAACTGCCTCATGAAATATATGTCAAAAGAGACAGCTGGCCTGAAGGCTTGGGCTGGCCCAGTGTCTTTGTCTTAAGGTTTTCTCTAGCTAGAAGTACAGCAGAATTAGGACTGGGGAAATGGGGTGAGTTTTAGCTGGTATATCCAATTGGCAGCGTCTCCTGTTTTGCAGTTAAGCTTGCACCCTTCAGGACATTTAACTAGTGTCCAGTCAACGCTGTTCTGCTCAGACAGCGCAAGCCATAAGGAATGCTTGGGAACGAAGGGTTCTGCTCCCGGTGAGCAGAGCGTTCAAACACAGGAGAGAACCATTGAGTGTGAGTTGGGCAGCAAAGAAGTGGCAACATTAAGGCTCAGGACGCGCCAGCAGACCTAGAAAAATCAGTCGTACTGTGTTACTACTTGGGAGAGACTCTGTTTCCGATGGCTGTTTCCATCATCCTCATTAGGGCAGGAGAACTAGTAAAGATCTTGGTTCGCTGGCAAGCATCCAGTCTGCTCTCTCCATCAGTGTCTGAAGCACAAAAATATTTATGCTAACCATATAAAAACATTTTTAAAGAGATAAAGGTGAAGGAATTGGGAATAAGGTTGGAGACCACTACTTCTAAAAAGCTTGTAAATTGGAGCACAGGGATTACTTTGCTTAAAAGCATACATTCTTAAAACATGGAGAACATGATACACCAGCACCACTTCACTGGACTAAACACATTTTCCAGGCAATGATGCAAACCCTTTTGAAGTCAAGCAATACTGAAGTAAAAAAAAAAATTATAAAGGGTCAAAAGTAGCTGCATTAATTTTATTTGCCTTAGCTAATGTAGACCGTACAACTGTGTCTTCCTTTGTTTCCCTTTCTTCTTTCAGAAAAGCCCATAGCAACGGTAGAGGAAATGAACTGCGGGTTCAGAGCCACAAAAACATCCGAATGGGCTTACATCTAAGCACGCGAGCAGCTCACTGGCTTCGGTTGGGACGGAATGTTCAGCACATGCTGCGGGGCAATGCTAGCCCGGGACCCACTGAGTGGGAACAGGCAAAATGTCTACGCGTGGTCAGATAAGCTGAGACAAAGTATTGACACTACAGCATGAATTCTTCACACTACAGCATGAATTAGCTGCCCGTAGAGGTGGCAGAAAGAGTTCAGCTTTTCCGCAGTGCACCCGAGAGCCTCAAACCCCATTAGACCAGGCAGCATAGGAAGCAAGCGCGCACTAGTCCTGACACGAGACAATGTAGAAAACGCACACAGAAGATGCAAGAGGGAGTATAACAACACCTAGAGGATCTGCAGCCTTTTACAGAATTACTCTGGCCGCTTGAGGTCAAAAAGAGACGGTTAAGGAAGAAAAATCAAAGGGACCGGGTGTATGCGAGAGGCGGCAGAAGGAATGCGCTTCACTGCATGCAAAGCAAGAACCAACACAGAACAAGACCCAACTGACTTGTGGACACAGGGAATATAAAAATTAGGCTAAAGGTTACAGTCCACCTAGAAACAAGGTGATAAGGTGAGTACAGCCCCCTATCAAATTTTAATATGAAAGCTTTATTAGATATATTAGATAGTTATTAGATAATAAAAGCTGGGCTGTGGCCTGGAGCAGCTTTCCTCTAGCACTGAACTCACGCCCATGCCGCGGTTTTCAGATGCAGGTAAATTGAGACCCTCGCCCACAGCTTAACGTCTGAAACTGGGGCAAGGTGCAGCCTGTTAGGCTGGCCAGCAATTAACGTTTCCTAACAGAACAATCAAGTTTTCATATTGAAGCTCCTGTGAGTTTTAAGAGTGTAAAAACATTAAGCTAATATATTTCTGTAATTAAATATTTACGTTATTTCAATTCATGCTGTACATTTCATTGCAAATATTTTCAGTAAAAGCCTTCTAAAATCAGCCTTCATTTTTGCTGTTTCACCCTGAAACTGATTCCTGATATCCTGCCAGTCTCCCGCTCATTACTGGGAGCCAACAACAACCAACTGGAGGGAGACCTCACTTACTGTCCTATTCCAATTGTCTATAGTCTTTTAAGATAGCTGAAGGTGACCATTAAAATCCCCCAAACGAACAAAACATTGTAACAACAGGAAAAAAAAATCTTCTGAAGTGCATACTTAAGGATACTTGTAATATGAACACTACGATTAAGACTAATTTAAATTGATTGTGTCCCTTCATGTTCTTCAGGTAACAGACTCCTACTATTTCCACGATAGGGCTGAGAACAACAAATACCATAAATTGCTCTTCTAAAGCAATACTTCTGAAAGGCTTCTAGCATTTTGGAAAAGTAATTTGGGTAAGTAGGAAATGCAGAAGGAAAAAAAAGCGCAGTCACAACTGACCTGGAGGCCAGCCATGTTCAGATAACCCATTCCTGCTGTCTCGATCTTAGTCTAGGGACATCACAGGTTATTTTATAAGCAGACCAAAAGAGATTTTGTTTCCTAAAATGCCTTTTACTTTTTTTTCATGCTTGTAACATACCTTGAGTTATTTTGTTGACATGAATTACACATAGCTGTTTTATCTTGTATCTTTTTCTAGTTTATGGGACAGGATTCAAGTTCCAGGGGAAGGTGACTGTTCTCACCTAGTTACACTCGGTATTCACAAGCCAGCAGCAAACTCCGTTATACGACTTCAGTGGAAAGGGGAAGAGCCACGATGCAGCTTCGTCAAGATGCTGCTTCCTAAAGAGAACCAGCAGGACACTGGGCAGTGCCACAGACACTTCTCCTGCTAAGGAGTAGAGGCAGAGACAAGAAAACACATATAGCTACTTGTATTTACTTCATACCCACTCTACTGTACAAATAAACTCACTGGTTTAAATGTCTATTCAGCAAACTTTTAATTCAAGACAAGTCGAAGTGGTAGGTCACAGCAAAGTTTTCAGTTTTATTTAATAGGATTAAAAACCCTGCTAGCAAACTTGCTAACTGGGAAAAGAAAATAAATCTTTCTCACAGTTGGGGCTCATAAGTAGGATCTTTGAAAGGCTGCAGATAATTATAAGCTCTCCCACTTTCAGTGAAAACATTGGAAAATTTGCACTTAAATTGGCAAGCACAAATAAACTTCATCAATAGATGAATTCTCATTATACTGATGAACTTTCAGTCCTGCAAGCTCACAAATGAGAGCTGTACATCAAGTTCACTCCTCTCCCACAGTCTCTCCTGGTGCACGCATATTTGCAGGGACAATTGTCCTGGTTATTTCCATCAGTTAACTGTACACATTTCTTCTTGCTACTCTTTGTCAAATTCACCTTCATTCCCTCAGAACACCACGTTAGAATAAACTCTTACGTTCTTAAAAACTGCTGAAATCTAAAACTGAAATAAGTTACACGATATAACTGGACTTCAGTGTTCCTAGACCTCTTTCAAATTAGCCCACGTAAAAGCTGTCTGATTAAATGTGGCCACAATGAGCACCTTAAGTCAGCTTAACATTTCTACCGAAACAGCTCCGATGACATTCAAATTTATTATTACATGCCAAGATTAAAAAAACCCATTCAAATTAACCAAAAATGCTGTTCTGAGGTACATTATTCTTTGCCTTTGAGAAAATACACACTAAAATGTAAATTTCCAGTTAGACTGGATAAACATTCTTCTTATGAGCTCTGAGCTAGAACACAAAGGGATATACTTTGTCTCCCATGTTTGCTCTATTAATGTGAACCAAGGCTAAAAGTCAATCATATCACAGCAATTTCATTTTTTTAACCCACAGAAGATACTCCCTCATTTCGCTACACAGCTCAGTAGCTCCCATGTTTAATCCTTACAGGGATGGGGCTGAATCTTCAGAAAAGACAAGTTCACTCCAGGTCACTGGCGATAGCAGGATCTCCTCCTGCCCCCTCCCCTGCTTTCATCTGCACAGTCCATGTCAGAACCATTCCAGCTCTGTGTCTACAAATATTCCAGGGAAGATAAATGTGAACCGGTAACATACAGGCTCATTTTCCTTCCCTCTAAAACCAGTGTAAAGATTTATTTTAGCCTTTAGCATCCTTAAATTCTTAGGAATTATATTACAAAGGTCTATGCTGTATTTGACAGTACTGAATAAGGGCAGAAGATACAAACATATTTTGCTCATGTATGACTCGTTTTTCCAAAAGCTGGGCATCCTCATCGATCCCCAGCTCTCTCGAAAAGCCCAGAGCAGGTGGCCTCTGGGGAACAGCATGGCTGGAGCCAATCCAACGCTGCTTTACCTTGGAATTTCAACATGTCAGGGGGGGATTTTTATTACTGTAACTAACAACGATCAAAGCAAGCACTCCATATTCCATTTTAACATATCTAGCTTGAATCAGAAAACTGAAGGAGGCCTGAGAAGTTTGTAAATGAGTGACAACAAAACAGATGTGAAAACAGTTTATAGCATACTACTCAAATACACACACACACACACGATGTAATTGCCTGTTTTATTTAGTGGAATCACTTTTCTAGATTAGAAATATTTCCAATTCCCATGTACTTCAACGCAAGCCTCCACCATCAACAGGCACAACGCAGTTTGTTCGACTGATTCCAAACCAAAATAAAAAAAAAAAAGTACAATCTCCAAAGTTAAGTTAGAAACTAAGTTCACACATTTTCTTTGGGACCAGGAATCTGTACATAGTACAAAATATACATTTATTGAACTTTCTGTAAACACACAGTTTGAATTGTGTAAAACTGTAAATAGTGGGTGAACTATGTGGAGAATAATTTATTATATATCGTTATACATTCTACTTAAGGAAAATAGTTACGCTCTTGTATATTACTCTGTTAAATTTATAAATTCCATAAGGAAGCTGTGTCATCTGCAAACATGCTTTTCAAGCTTCAATCTCTCCATTCGTAACACACATTTATACAGGTTATCCATGAAAAAAGTTACACTTTCCACAAAATAGATATAAAGAGGTCATGAATTTTCTAAAAAGACAGGCACAGCATGTCACTACAAACGAGACTCTTTTATGATAGTATGTGAAGTCAATTCTGTGAGAAGACAGGTGAAAACTCTCTAATTCAGCATATCTGTACGTGGTCTTAGTAACAAGACAGATGCCAGAACCCAAAATCTCTGCTTTGAAAGGTTTATGAAGCAGCCAGTTCTGGAAGTCAAACCTCACACTTCTCAAATATCTAGTATTCCCTGGCTAGGAGAATCTAGGCTTCTGTCTCATCTTAACCCTTCGTCGCTAGTAATTGAGTTTTCTGTGCAGTGAACTACCTGGCATGATTTGCCAAGAACATTTGCACAATTCAGCACTTACTCCAGAAACTAGATTCCTGGCACCAAAGAGCTGGATCCGGTTAATAAATACAACTTAACTCCTGGTACTCAAGGTCATTGTGCATCACCCCACCAGCAATAACACGTACGATAGGAAATCCCAACTTCCAGCATCAAACGGTTGCACCGCACTGACCCGCAGAACGCGTGGCAACGGGGACGGCAGCATCTCACATACTGGGGACTCTCTCGTGTAATGCCCAGTTTCCAATTTCAAAGTCTGGAAATTTCAGATTGCAGCAGATTTGCCAGTCTAGCATCAAACACTCAGCAAAAATAAAAAGTTCCCCTAAAATCCCTGACAAAGATCCTTTCAGTATGTCCATCACTGGACATGGAAATAATGCTATGTAAATTCAGCACATTTATTCCCAGATTTTTAGGGCCTCATTTTTTTTTCACCCCAGGCAACTCACTGTGGATTTCATCCTTTTATTTATTCTTTACAGCTAAAAGCACTACATCATAGACCGAATCTCTTGAACTGCGCACTTCTGATGCTGCAGAAGAAAAAATGCTGACTTCTGTGTTTAAAGAATTATGAAATTGCTATCTCCACTTAATCGGTTTGCTTTAACATTACCACCTTCTTCCCTTTGGCTGTGAAAAGCTTTCTCAAAACCAAAACTGAATAAAGATTACATTTCTTTTTCATTTCAAGAAAAGTGGGACAGTTCAGGCCGCAACAATACACATGCAAACTTTCTATACCGTGAGTGAAGCTCCACCAGCATCAGCAGGATGTACAGTTGAGCACATGCCTGATTTTCCCAAGACTACGTTTAATTTTCCCCTGTAGTTTGAACAAAAACACTGTGCTTCAGCCTGAAATCCCAACAGCGAAAATGAAATTGGCTACTCTGTTTCCGTTGCTCAGACTGGGTTGAACTCGGTAATGCAAGTGAAATTCAGCTCTGGACCTTAGCCCACAGGCATTAATGGGAGCAAAAGTACGCAATGTTTTATAACCTGCCAGTCTCAGTTTTCTCATTTTTCTTCTCAAAGGTATTTCTCAAAAGCAACAACAATGGCACCTCCTTCACCTCCGGAGGCTTAGTCACAACACGCATTGAGAGTCCTGTCTACTTTACAGCTGTAAACCCTTCCCCGCTCCCACCAGCTCTTCAGAGCCAGGCAGTTAATGGAAGCAAAAATGAATTTCAGTTTTGGCTCAACGTTATTGAGCGAGCTGAGGAGTGCAGATGTAGTGCTCTTACAGGAAAACATTACTATCCGACACTGCACTCACCCTTGCAAATAAATGGCTGCTTACACAGTAGTAAGGAACATCAGCTTTCTTTTTTTTTTTTTGGGGGGGGGTGGAGAAAAA
>Ga0065711_1030916_pt1 | contig 31077 bp, 17 predicted proteins | sample Hoacrofraction12_FD_59098 | JGI IMG/M metagenome (GOLD analysis project Ga0065711, IMG submission 59098) | Hoatzin crop microbial communities from Cojedes, Venezuela - Epithelial fraction 12 v2 (version 2) | ecosystem: Host-associated > Birds > Digestive system > Esophagus > Crop | place... | reverse complement strand
ACCTAGGGACTAAACCCTCTGTTCCCAGACCTAATGTCCAGATGGGCAGGGCTGTACAAGGGACATAGCAGTATTGTTCGTGCTTTATGATTAACTAATTCCATCACTGTGACAAGGGGGGGACCTTAACGCTCTCTACAACTGCCTGAAAGGAGTTTGTAGCAATGAGGGTATTGGATGCTCTTCTCACAAGTAAATAGCAATAGCGCAAGTGGAAACAGCCTCAAGTTGTGCGAAGGGAAGGTTAGATTTGTGATTAGGAAAAAATTCTTCACTGAAAGGGTTAAGAAGCACTGGAACAGGCTGCCCAGGGAAGTGGTTGAATCACAATCCCTAGAGGTATTTAAAAGACTGACAATGTGATGCTTAAGGACATGGTTTAGCAATGGGCTTGGCAGTTTTAAGTTAATGGTTGGACTTGATGATCTTAAGGGTCTTTTCCAACCTAAATGCTTCTATGATTGTATGATTCTGTGACTTTTATTTTCATTTGTTCTGCTGAGCCATTTTATCTGTCATTCATTTAACAGCCTGCGAAGGAGAGTGTTTGGACAACCAACTGAGCTCTGAGCAAGCAAGGAAGTTAGAGCAGAACCAGGAGCATGCTGCAAAGCCAGAGTTTGGTGAATTTCAGATGACTTTAATTAAGAAGTATTACCTCCTTAGTTAATTATGTGTTTTATGAGAAGTGGATGTGGTTATCTGAAATCAAGCAAGGGATGATGTGTCTGTCATCTCGTCAATACAGGATGTATCAGTTCTGGGAAGCAAGACTACGTTAATAAATAACCAGATGGAGAAACACACCCCCACGAGACACTAATGGGATCCACATTTAAATTAGTACATGAATTTACTCCAGTGTACCATGTATCATGATGTAACATCTTCCATCTTTCACATTACATGTTATCTCTCTTTTTGTTGATTGCATTTTAGTTTTATTGTAATGCTCTGTGTGGAAATGAGGATTATTTTGAAGTAAGGTATCGCTCATGCTTGAAATGCCTGAAACAGATAAGCTTTTCGATGCATTATTTTCAAAGCATTAAAGCATTCAACTTGCAATCTCCAAAAATCTTTTTTTTTTTTTTTTTTAACCCCAAAGAGTTCTCAGTCTTCTCTTCCTTTGGTGATCAGGACCTTTTAAAATGGCAAAATGGCTCATATAGGCACTCAGATACCAGGCACTCTAAATCAACTGTCATATTGCTGAAAATTTAGACCGTGTTTAGAAAAGGACAATAACATATATGCTTTTCATGTGCAGCAAATGTGTATGTACCAGCTGATGTTCTTAATAACTTGACTACAAGACTGAATGATCGAACTAACATTTTTTGACCCTGTAAGTTTTTGATCTGACAGACAAACAGAATGCAACAGGTGAGCGACATAAATGAAACATGGCAGTATAGGAGGTCGACAGCAAGTAAAATGTGATCACCAGGAGAGCCGGAATCACATGGACCACTGCCTGTTCATTCTTCCTAGACTCTGTAAATATACCTTTCTGCAATGTATCCAGACTGTAGAAAACTACAAAACTCCACATTTATGGCTTTGAATCTTAGCTGTGAATTGAATCATTTACATTACTGAACAAGGACAGGGTGCAAAATGGTTTGAACATGGAGGTAAATGCAAGCCTTTTATGAGAGAGACACTTTGGAGAGGAAAGGTGTACGGAAGCCAAGATGTATAAACAAGACACAGAATAACCTCAATGGCAACGTGCTTAATATTCCCTGAATAAACAACAGCATGATTTGACATCCTTCCCAATAAGCCTTACAAATATTACTGTGCTGTCTGAACGTATTTCATACTAGCAAGCTAACAGGGTGTCAGGAATGGCAGCATCCACGCCAAGACTCCACCCTGACATGCTCCCCAGTTAAGTGCAGGGACAGTAAATTTCACAGCACCTTTAATCTTTCTTTCCAGTGTCAATAACTTCTCATGTGTTTTTTTAAAAAAATAATTAAATAAAGTTCTTGCTTTCTTGCAGGTTTAATCTCAGTCCTGATGGCTGTTAATGGATCAAACTTTCAGTCCCCAATTTTTAAATCATTTAACTGGTTCAACAACTGTCTTATCCTTTGCTTTTATAGTTAAATCAATTCTTAGGAAAGAAAATGAGCTTGCTAGTGAATCATACCCACAGTGGTCTACCCTTCCTTAGAGTCATTTGCAGATGATACAAAATAAATCAACTCTGAACTTTCTTAGAAGTGGAAGAGATTGAAGAGAGAAAATACAGGAATTGCAAACCAGAAGTAGTGAGGGGCTGATGCATTGCCATCATAGTAACACAGAGCAGATCACCACATACAGTCATGTCTCTGTCATTTGCAACGAGTGGTTGCCATCACCATGCCTATTCTTTTCACTATCTTCGTAAGTAAAGCGCAAATATGTGAAATAATGAAGGACAACTCTCATGCAAAGTTGAAATGTTTAGTGATTTCTTAGGCCCAGGCTGGAAGTCCTTACCCAGGAGAATACTCCATGGGGTTTGTCTCCACAGAAGGACCCCAGCAGTGGGCAATGCGTCTGTGTTCTGGGCAACACTGTGATGGACCTCAAGAAGCACTGGGTTCTGCTTCAGAAGAAAGCCTTTACCTCTCTCCCCTTCCTATAATGCTCAAAAATTGTGGCTTTTGGTCTTTTCCTGAAAGTCTAGTCTGTCTTGAGATACTAGGAGGTGGTTTATCAAGGGATGCCTAAAAGACACTTCTGGATCAAATGTCTATTTCATTGGTTCTTGGGATTGTAGGGCACTGGACCCAAACTGAGGACCTAAACTGTAGGGACAAACTGAGCCAGAATGAGAATATGAAGAAATGGTCCCGTGTCCGCTAAAGTAAGACATGATAGTCACTTTGTGTCAGAATGAAGTCAAGACAATAGAAGAAGATTTAAAAGTGCTTTGAAAGAATGTTGTCATTTTTGCTGCCAGCTACTTAATCTCTTTGTACCTCAGTTTTTCAGTTGCAAAATGTAAGGTTTCCTTTCTAAAGCAACTTCTCTTGAAAATCTTTCCAATTTTCCTTGCTTTTGGGGGACAGAGATTGAAACAATTTTGACAATTCGTTTCTTCCCTTCCCAACTGAATGCATTGTAAAGGTTTATCTCTGTGGTTGTCTTTCTCAGTGTCTCCAAATTTTCACAGATTAGCAAAGAGAAATTTTGTGACTTTGTCTTGTTGGCAAGATTTTAGAAAGTTACACAGTGGAGAAATAAAAAAATACATAGTACAGAGCAATAGAATGAAAACACAAGAAGACAGTCTCAACACTCACCTTGACAAGTGAGACGCTCTGAAAATGTAGTTTTACCAGGACTAAGGAGGAAAGTTGGATTCCATAACTGGAAATTATTTTTTCATGTTTTCCTCTGTACATGCTAGTATATACAAGCATGATGTCAGAATTTGGGCCAGACTGTCTTTCCTACCAGAACACTCTTTTCTGAAATGACTCCTGCAGTGCCTTCCAATGGCATCCTCTAGTCCTGTGTTCTATCCATGCTTCGAAACAGACCGCTCTAATAAACATAAGCATTCCCAGAAAAATTCCCAGGAGTTATATAGACATATTAAGCATCTGAGCAACACTGTTTGCTTTTAAATGAAGACAGATTTTAACTTGCTGCTTCCAATTAGAATAATAATAAACATTTTCCCTAATGATAACAACAAGCAATAGTGTTAAATAGGAAATGCAAAAGATTTCTCTGTTGGTACAGTATAAGTTACAGTATCATTAAATATATAATCAGCCATTTATTGCTTGTGTTATTTTTGAGGCACTTAAATGAAAAGTTGATTTGTCTCTTATTAGACCTCAGCAAATGTTCCTTTAATAGTCATAGGATGTTTTAATGCTTTACAGAATCATTGTCATTAAATTGAATGCAAGACATTGGACTTAAATAAAAAAGAAATGGAAAATCTCAATAAATCAGCGTAATAAAAGCTTTTCTTTGTGTTATTTGAATTGTGCTGAAATGGATCTGTCTCTTAAACTGCCTTATAAAGGCCAAAGTAGCTTAATTGCTTTAGGGCTTGATTATGCCTGCATGAGTCAGCTGTAAGACTGTGGCACTAAAAAGATACATTTCACCAGAGAAACTTGAGAATGGATTTTGCTCTTGCACTGGTAGACTTCCCCCTGAAACAGTGGACAGGTAATAAAAACATACTGCAATGACTCCTGCATTATGGGAGTCTTTCTTGTGTATCAGGGGCTGGTGGAGGATGGAGAAGACACAACACTTGGGCACAATTCCTTGACCATCTCTATTGATTTTCTCCACCTCCTATGGTTTACTCTGGCATCCACTGCCAACACAGACACCAAAAAGTGACTCTCAAACACTTCATGAGATATATCTTATGAGGTGTATAAAATATATATATGATATGAGGTGTGTCTAAAAATGTAGCAAACTTGAAAAAGTCTTAGAAACCATCACTTGTAAGCAGTGGGAGATCAGCTTGCACAGAGGATGAAGCTTGGGGTTTTGGGTACTGCTAAAGTTGTCCGAGCAGGGAACAGTCCAAGAGTAGTGACACAGGTTCTCCTCTGTAAGAATATTGGGAGAGGTATTAAAAGGAGGAAAAAAAAAAATTGGACAGAACAGGATTAAATAAGTGCAGAAAAAATTTAATCAGGACCTGTAAAAATGTGGTAAGACCTAAAGAAGTTCGATCTTCCTGGTCCATGGCACAAAGAGGCTTGCTTGTATTGAGCAGTATAACTTCTAACATAAAAATGCTGGATGCAATTTCAATATTATTTTTGTGGGCCAATAGAGTAAAAGGATACTGTGTTTAAAAATGTGGCTGTGTGAAAGAAGATATTTTCTCCACACATCTACCCTTCCTTGGCCACAGAACATTTCCTAATGCCCCAAAACACCAGACAGTATTGCAGGAGTCTCATTCAACCCCAAAACTACGGTTTAGATCCAAAACCAAACTGATAAAACTTTGCTCTGGAAGAATGATTGAAAGATTTTGGTTTTTTTCCAAAACGGAAAGGAAAGAAGTATCAACTTGTGGGATATCCTTCAAGGACCTTCAGCAGTCTGCTGGCTCTGCCTGTGCACTTAAGCTAGCTTTAGATCGGCTGCCTTTACGTGGACTTGTCAGAGAAATGTCAGCTCTTTATGAATTGTGGTTGTGGTGTGCTGGGAACCCCCAGACTTCTGCCTACAGGTAGTGCGCTGCTCAAGGATACCTCGCATGGCCTCATCCATCTGTCCCATTGTCTGGATGCAATAGTTAAAACCTGATCAGAATTGTTGCACAACTCCAGCTACTTTTGCGAGCTGCCTAAGATGGTATCATGCATCAAAAGCGCTGCACACATCCTGCTGCTCTGAAATCTCTGTGGTTTCTTTATTAGTTCAGTTAGAAACCTCTAAACTCGAAAGTCCTCTTCTTCTTGGTAGCCGCTCAGCATTCAAATGAGCTAGAGATGAGGACAAGTGAAACCCTTGTCTTCCTACTTCCCCTGTATTATTTGGTATTTAATTGGTTAGCAAGTATTGTTGCTTGTGGAGGCAAAAGGGAGGAAAATTATAAAAAGGGTGGCCCAGTAGCCATGGCAACAGAAAATATTTGATTTAGTTACAGAGTATGTAAGTAGAGATGGGCAACAGGAGCTTTTGTAGAATGGCTGCCAATTCACTTACCCTTTTAAGAGGGAAATAAATACAAAAGTGTAAAAATCCCTGAGCAGTTACATGGCCCTTTGTTGGCTGGTTCAACTTCAGATCAGAACTGTCTATCATGTCTAGGAAATGTTTATTTTCTTCTGACCCACTATATAAATATTGTTCTTACAGGTGTGATTCCCCCTATTTCATAATTGATGAAGCTGCCCAATATTGCGAGCTTCGTCCCAAAGAAATACGTCAGATTTGTACACTACTGCCTAAAGCAAAATATTCTGGCAGGTAACTGCTGATTCCATGTGCTAGAGATTTTCCAGGTCAAGACTCTCACATAGAGACTCATGTTTGCTTGAAAAATTATCTCACATTCAAATAAATCCAGCATATATTGGTCCACAAAATGGTCCTTTGCCTGTGCAGAAGAGTCTGGTTTAGTAAAGCCTAATGGTGTTGCACATTTTGGAACTCATGGCACTGTGGTGCACAGTTGTGAGTATGTACACAGTCATAAAGTTTAAAAAAGAGATAAATTATAAAACAGAAGACTTTGCAGTCATGAATTTTGTGGAAACAAGAGAGTCAGCAGGGACTCTTGATTGTCACGCTATTCATCCTTCTGCTCCCCACGCAGGAACTTTCTGTTTAAACTTTATTCCCCACTGACTACCTCACCTTGTCTTAAAGAAGACCTCCAAAGCTGCAAACCTCAGTTCCCAGGCAATCAAGACCAACTCTTCATTTTCCTTATTGTTAGAATATTTCTTCTTATGCCTAGCATGATCCACTTGCTGCAATTCAGTCTGGTTACTTCTTGTCCTATTTTCAATGGCCATGAAGAGAATTCTTAGTTTCTTTGGAGCTGCTTTTTGTTTGTGTAAAACCATCTTTTTTGCCTTCTATACTTTAGACTGAGGAGCACCAGCTGATTTAGTCTATCCCTATAAGGAGTTGTATCCAGATAAGTGATCATCATCATCGCTCTGCTGTGTGTCTTTCACACTGGTCAGCTTCCTTTGTTGATGTGCAGTGCTCTAAATTGGGTACAATTCTTTAGTCAAGACCTTGACAGTTACTGATGCAGTTTGTCAAAGATGATCCTATTTACATTCTACTATGCCTTTTTCTTGTTTGATGACTACCCAAAATTATTCACTTGTGCTGGCATGGACTGTGGCCACCTGCTTTGTAGCAAGTTTGGTCTATGAGGTCCTGTGAACTTATTCACCCATGTACTTTATAGACAGGTCCCTAGTAACTGCAATGCAGAACATCACTGGAACAGAACCTCGATTTCATGTTTGTACAAGTAGCATGGGTTTTTTTATTCTCTAATCCCATTTGAAATAGTCTACAAGGAGAGCTGAGGAGCAGGACAGGTGTCAGATGGTCATAGCTATAAGGAGAGAAGTTTTGATCTCAGTTATACAAAAGTAAAAATAATTCATTTTTATGGATTTCTCATGGTGCAAGAATAGAGTTAAATTAGTATAATTAAAATTAAAACCACCACATTGTGAACTAGTATTTGTGAACTAAACTACCCTACCTTTTTCAGGGGGATTACAGAGGTGTCCTAGGAGAGAGAATGCAACTATTTGTTCCTGCGACAGCAGAACAATTTTTCCCCAGCTGTCTGCACCCAATTATTTGTTTTTATTGCACTTCTTTTTTATTATATTTTAGCACATTTTTTTTTTAATTTAGGTAGCAGTGGTCTATCTCTTCTTAAAATATAAAGTAACAAAGACGAAACGCAAAAGAGAAATTACACAAGAGATGTGATAGTTTGGAAGATCCTTCTCATGTTGAATATTGAAGACTCATCAACATTCAGAACTAAAAATTTGCAGAATATCTTGTCATCTCTGCTTGTCAATGGCAAATACGGTATGCAAGTTAAAACAGAATCCCATGCTTTATGAATTTTCAGTTTTCAGTGCAGAAAAGACATGATAAAAGCAGTGATGAACTAAGGAAGAGCTGGAAAGCATTTAAATTAAAAGACAAATAGCCCTTCTGCTAAATTATGTCTCACTCCCAGGGAAGAAAAGTTTGTTGCTTCATAAACAATGACATGGCACTGAACAAAAATTTCATGAAGGCATTTTACCTAAATAATTACTTGTTACCAAATAGTGTGGTAGCTGGGTGATCAGACGACTTAATGAGAAGTTTTTGTGTGACTCCCCTTAACTGTACGTGGCAGTCAGGTTGTACAAATCATTTCAGTAATGCACATCGTAGGCTAATAACAGACATTGCTATTCCCAACTAAGGTCACAATTCCTGCTAAACTGGCAGGTAATACCAGGGCTGAAAGTCTGAAGGAATACAACTCTGGAGGGGAATGCTCTTGTATGTGGATTTTGTGAACCCCTGATAGCTCATTGAGTCTTGGAGGAAGATTTAGGGTACAAAAACTTAACTCAAGTCCAGCCTTGCCCCCAGGCCTAGATTAGCTTACCATCCCTAATGAACTCTCACATGCTGACATGAGCACAAAGCTGACGGACATCTTAGCACCTTAGCCTGTCTATAGTCTCATGCATGTGGTAAGGACAGATCAGATATGGATAAATTCTACTTTACCCAACAAATAGTTGGGTACTGTCCATTCCTAAACACCGGTGATGTTTGGGTTGGGATTGTTTCGTGTAATTTTAGATGTGTCCATTTAAGCTACTCTTTTTACAGTCTTCAGAGGGAAATAGAATTTTTGGGGCATTTTCTTGAAGAGGTCTATTTTAGGATGAGATAAATAGCTTTTCCTTAGGTTCTTACTTCAGATGAAAGGATTCACAAAGTGGACATCTACATTCAATCATGTACTTTGAGCATGAGATATATAAACAGGCCACAGTCAGGAATGCAGGTAAAAAGCATACGGGTCACAAAGTTTGTTGCAGTAAAGCCTTTCTCTTCCCCAGTAAATGTTGTCTTAATGGCTGGAAGCCTTAGGGCATGGCTCAAATACCTACTGGGGAAAAGTGCAGACTTTGGATTTCATGGCTGTGGGGAATTGGCCTGGTCTTTCATCAGGATTGCTGACAAAATGTTCTCACTTGCTGTCTGAGACTACTGGTCCTCTTTCACATCTGGACTTGCTATTACACAGCAAAATTTGAGCAACTGATAACTCAATATAACTTTTCATTGCTGAGTGATGCAACTATTCTCTAACAGTCCACCTGGTTTGCCTGCTCGTTCACTTTTACCAGAGAGACCAACAGAGAGGTTCTGCAACAAGCCAGCAGTATTTTGAAGCTGAAAAATGAACATATGCCTGGAGAGATCTGGTCCTTCTTCCATCAAGAGTTGCAATGCTCTTTAGACTCCCTTTCTTTGGGGGTGTAGCACCTAGCACCCCTGGACTGTACTTGAGAGCTCCTACCCCCACTGCACACCACACATATCTTGCTTGATCTGATGGTATTAACTAGTTATTACCATGTTGGATTTGAATGTTCAAACAAGAAATCTGCCGAGTTGGAAAATACTCACTTTGACATGTCTGTAAATCACAGGCTGATTTTTATCTCCTTTTCGAGGTTCACTGATTGCATTTGCTGTCATTGTAGGTGTTAAAAATAGAGCTTCATGTGAACTCTCTTCAAGCCTCTCTGTAGTGATTATGTTACACACTTGTGCACTCTACTTATTGTGAGTCAGCTGGAGCTGAACTGAGCTAGATTCCAGGCAGTAGTCATTCAGAGTTTTACTGGAAAAAAAATTTAATAAAAAAATGAAGAACCAGCCCCAGGTTAATAACAGCAGGACTAACTAGTCTTCAGTGGACTTGAATGTAAAATTTTTCAGTGGAAACATTTCCATAAGAGCTACACTCACTAGTCTTTAGTAATCTGAGAAGATCTCTTCCTCGATTTATTTTAAACTAAAGAAAGTAATGTAAATCATTAAAGAAATGTGGGTTTAGAATTTTCTAGTTTGTAAAGGAACCGTGTCTCTACTATCCAGCTGAATTTTACAGGTTTCCTCAATAGTCCACTTTCACTGACTACAAGGAGTTTTCATGGCAAAACCCATCCAGTAGATGAGACAAGAAATAGAGGCTGTCAGTGAAAGGCTGTTGGCTAACATAGCAGGGGACCAGCTGCTTGGGAGAAATGTTCAAGAAATCTCGTAAGACATATCTGTGCTGTTGCTGTTCCAAGAGAAATTCTAAGACTTACTAGGCCCATCGAATTTAGAAGCAAATTAGAAATGGAGACTGGATTAAAGTAGTTAGAGTAGACAGAGAAAGGCTTTATTTTACCAGAGTGCTGCAGCTCCTCAGTTTTTCTATATACTCTCCACACATGCAATTATACCATCAGCTTCCATCAAACCATGGTGTCAGCTTTAAATTCATTTGAAAAGCTGCCCACCAAAGAACACAGAGAATCCATCTAGCCCAGTATCATCTCTCCAGTAGCGGCCATAATGGGACACTTAAAAATGAACAAGCACAGGACAAACATATATGATACATACACAATATTCTACTATCCTTTTCAGAGCTTGGAATTGTCTGAGCATCTTGTGGTTGGACTGTTCCGTAACTCTTTATGAATATATCTCTTAAGTACATGCCCAATCTCTCCTTGAATTTCTATGAACTTGCGGCTTCATCATCCTTTGGAAAGGAGTTCCCCAGGTGTAGAACGCTCTGTGTGAAAAGCAATATAATTTCCCCTTCTATTACATATATTTAGAGGTGTGAGTATCACAACTGCACACACAATTCAAGGAGTGGTTGAACTTTGGATTTACAGAAGCAGAGTCACATTTTCTGCTTCATTTCATATTCTTGTCCTAACAATGCCTAACTTTTGATTTGCTTTTTTGCACAACTACCAAGCACTGAGCTGATGTATTCATGGGACTATTTCTCATAACTTCAAGGAATTGCTCCTGAATGGTAATCGTCAGCTCAAGGTTCATAATTTTTTATGAGGTGAGGATTGTTTTTTCCCACATGCAGCATTTTATATTTTTTTAATATTTATTTACATTGACTGTCACCTATCATTTTAATATTCGGTCACTCAATTTTCTCAAGTTCCTCAGTAATTTTTCATAATCTGTTTTCTTCCCTGTTACCTTGGATAACTCACATCGTCAGCAAACTCTTGTTATTTTGTGCTTGTCTCCTTTTCCACACAACTTACGAATATGTTTATCAGCATACTTCTCAGCATAGATCTTTGTGGAACTCCACTGCTGATTTCCACCCCTTGTGAGAACTACTACACTTACTACTGCACTTGCTACTACACTTTGTTTCTTGTCTTTTAAGCACTTTTTTTTTTTCCTCTTTTTTTCTCTCTTTCCCTCTTACATCGGCTAGGTTTCCTGAAAGTGTCCTATCTGATCACCCCCATCTACGTGCTCTTTAACCTTTTCCAAGTATATTAACAGAGAGAAAGGAGCAGTTTTACAGTGTGATTTCTCCTACCAGTGTTGTACCCCTGACTCAAAATTAATCCCCTCTGGAAATATACTTTTCTTCCTCCTTTGGTTGTGGTGGGAGCCTTCATGGTCAGCGAAGGGGAGACCCTGAATGTTCAGGGAGCTGTGATGAAAATCATGGTATTCTTTAAAAGTCAATGGCTTCAGATGTTGAAAAATTATAAATTCTAGGAAAGGCCAAAGCCTATCTCTCTCCAGATCTTGTTGAAACATGCAAGAAAATTTGGTTCTATGAGGTACTAAACAAGGACAGAATATTTTCATTCTTTTGGCAGGAAATATCCTTTTGAGACAGTGAAATGAAGATACTTTATTTTGGAGAAAATTTAGAACTTCTAGGTTCATTCTTGCATTTTTGTCAGTATTTATTAACTTGATTTATAGCTGAAAATGTTGGGTCTTTTGTCTTTTGACTAAAACTTATGACTGAAATAATTTCTAGCTGTGAAAATGGCAGAGACATTTCATATGCATTTTTCTAGGGGAGAGGAAAACTAGAAGCAATTTCGTAAAACCTGTAAACTAAAGGATTTACATCCATGTCAAAATTATTTTCATTTAACACTGGTCTCATACTAATTGCACTACTTCTTATGCTCCTTTTCTTGCCACTTTTTACAGGAATCAAGGAGATGCATTGGCCACTTGTGATATCAAAGAAAATACATTGCCAAATAAAAAAATTATTTTGAAAGGAAAAATTGAAAATTCACTGATGGAGATGTATTTCAGCATGGGTACAAATTCTGTATGACATTTCAAAGCCATTTTGTAGTGGAAAGACACATGTTCTGTGACTTCAACTGGTTTGCGATGGTAACTAATAGGCAGAGAAAGAAAAAAAGCAGGGAACTCTTATAAGTCAATGGACTCCAGTGATTATTTTGCAAAGCCTTGTGGGGTACTGAGGCAATTGATTTCCATTAACAGTCATAGATACTGGTCATTTAGCTCCAAGAGACAGTTTGGGAAGTCTCAGCCCTGCTGTAAAGTGTGTCATTGTAAATATCTTCCTGAATATATCAGTAGCTCTTTATATTCAGAGGATCCAGAGAAAGCCCCTGAAGAGAGATTAAAAGGCTGGAGGATTTAGAGCCTCATAGCAATACCAGGGACTATCAGAGCATCTCTCAGCGCTCTGTGCGGGAAAGCAGAGTTGCTGTCAGACCATTCCTATCTCTAGGAGGGAGACTGGTCAAATCTCTTTGTAGGGAAGGGTAGCACAGTCTCCATTTGGATTATACACAGCAGGAGACAGTTTAGCTCCTTTATAAAGAGGAGCTTTAAAAGATTACATCTGAGAATCAGTTAGCTCAGAAAACATTGTATTACAATTGAAGACAATTAACATCTAAGGAGAAGCGTGTGGTGTTCATGTTTAGTTTATGCTTCTCCATCTGAGGGGTCTCTTCTCTGCTCTCCCTGCCAGTTCCCATTAGCTTGGATTACACTAAGCTTAAAGCATTCAAGCAAGCAAAAGGTAATTTCTTGAAGAGCAGCAAATCTAAGGGAGACTCCCACGGATACTCTCATACTCTATCTGGTGCCTACCAAACATGTTGTCTGTGTCTGCTACAGAAACACTGTAGTGACAGTCAAGCCACTTTAAGAACTTCAAATAAGTACAAAGATTTTTCAAATGAGACGAGCAGTTTTGCAAAAGCACATGTGGGACACCAGCATGATTGCTGTAACAAAGTGGAAAGAAAAAGGCTGAGACCACTGCAAGTTACTCCTGAGCTCTCAGGACATCTGCACTTCCAGTATACATCCTCCTTCCATTCTCAAGACCAGTTAACCTGCCTTGCTGAAAAGCTCACTAAAGTGTCGCAAAAGCAGGTGTTACGCTTTGGCTGCAGCCGGCAACAAAAGCACCATGCGGCCGCCCCTCCCCCTGCCAGGGTGCGGAGAAGAATGGAAAGAAACAGGCAGAAACTGGTGGGTCGGGATAAGGACAGTTTAACAGAACAGCAAACAAAGAGAACAGGAACAACGATACAGATAAGGAAAAAACACAACACAAACTGCACAACACAGAGAGCCGTTCTCCCGGACTGACGCCGTGTGCTCCCGAGCCGCGAGATTGTTCCTGCTGCCCCAGCTTCCCCCCACCGGAACCCAGCATGACGGCACAGGGTATGGAATACCCTGCTCTCTTTGACCAGGTGGGGTCAGCCCACCCAATGTGCCCCTTTCCTGGATTCCGGTGAAAATTAACCCTGTCCTGGCCGAACCCAGGACAGCAGGTGAAAATGTCATGAAGTTCTCTTCACACTATCTCTTCCCACTTCTCCAGTCCTGGGAGAGAAATTTGGCACCTGAGAGGGTCCTTGAGAGGGTCCTATGCAGGGGTCCTCATGCTTATGAAAAGGGATGGATCTCTTGTCTTTGAGAAAGAATGATTTCAGTTTAGGATGAAGGTGCAAGGTTCTTTCGTGGCTCCATCATCCCTGTTTTCTTTCTATTATAATCAGGCCATGGTGATCAGATAGTCTGCATTCAAGTTCAATGCCTTAACTCCAATGTCAAGCTCTTGTAAGGTTTTGTGGAAGAGGAATGCCCTGAGTGAAGATGCCCCAAGTCTATTCTCCTGAAGTCATGGCTGTTGTGTGCAAAAAGCCGCTGCTTTTCACCAGCTGGGGCAGGTAATTGAGGGAACACTTTGCCTACTCAGGCCTTCATTTGTAAGCAAGGTGGGCATGGCAACTCTTGTGACATGGCAAATACTTCATACAAATCACCATAACAAAGCACAACTAGGGTCACATGCTATGTCAACAGTCACCAAATGTGTGATTTCACTACCAAAAACTACCAAAGATGTTTAATTAAATCAACATACGCTACAGATATGCTAATCCACAGTTAAGTGATATTTTATTTAATTGAATGCATCTCTGTAGACGAGTCTGGGTTTGCATTGGGTTTGCATGGCCAAATTTTGTTAGTGGAGGGGAAGCAGGGGTGGCTTCTGTGTGCAGCTGCTAGAACCATCCCCTGTGTCTGGTAGAGTCAATGTGAGGTAGCTCCATGAAGGAGGTGCCACTGGCCAAAGCTGAGCCCATCAGTGACGGTGGTAGCACCTCTATGATAACATATTTAAGAAGGGGGAAAAGCGCAACAGCAGGCAGGAGAGAGTGGTGAGAACATGTGAAAGAAACAACTTTGCAGACACAAAGGTCAGTGAAGAAGGAGGGGAAGGTGTTCCAGGCACCTGAGAAGAGATTTCCTTGCAGCCCGTGGAGAAGACCAAGGTGAGGCAGGCTGTTCCACTGCAGCCCATGGAGGTCCATGGTGGAGCAGATATCCACCTGCAGCCCATGGAGGACCGCATGCTGGAGCAGGTGGATGCACCCTAAGGAAGCTCTGGCCGTGTGGAGACCCTGTGCTGGAGCAGGCTCCTGGCAGGACCTGTGGCTGCATGGGGAGAGGAGCCCAGGCTGGAGTAGGTTTACTGGCAGGACTTGTGACCTTGTGGGGTACCCACGTTCAAAAAGTCTGTTCCTGAAGGAAAGCAGCCTGTGGGAAGGACCACTTTGGAGAAGTTTGTCGAAAACTGTCTCCTGTAGGAGGGACCCCATGTTGGAGCAGAAGAGTATGAAGAGGAAGAAGAGCAGCAGAGATGTGTGATGAACTGACTACAACTCTCATTCCCTATCCCCCTGTGCTGCCTGGGGGGAGAAGGCAGAGAAACTGGGAGTGAAGTGGAGCCCAGGGAGAAAGGAGGGGTGATGGGAAGGTGTTTTAAGACTTGGTTTTATTTCTCATTGCACTACTCTGATTTGATTGGTAGTAAAACCACTAATTTCTCTGGGTCGAGTCTGTTTTGCCCATGATGGTAACTGACTGAACTCTCCCTGTCCTTATCTTGACCCACGAGCCTTTGATTACATTTTTTCTCCCCTGTCCAGTTGAGGAGGGGAGTGGTAGAGTGGCTTTGGTGGGCACCTGATGTCCAGCCAAGGTCAACCCACCACAGGGTTATTGTGTTGTTTCTCAGGTCCTTCTATTTCACCTTGATGTTCATAGAATTACACAGTCATAGAATAGTTTATGTTAGAAGGGACCTTAAAGATCATCTAGTTCCAACCACCCTGCCATGAGCAGGACAACTTCCACTAGACCAGGTTGCTCAAAACCCCATCCAGCCTGGCCTTGAACACTGCCAGGGAAGGGGCAGCCACAGTTTCTCTCAGCAACCTGTTCCAGTGCCTCACTACCCACAGAGTAAAGAATTTCTTTCTTATATCTAATCCCAATCTACCCTCTTTCAGTTTAAAGCCATTACCCCTTGTCCTATCACTACACACCCTTGTACAAAGTCCATCTCCAGCTTTCCTGTAAGCCCCCTTCATGTACTGGAAGGCTGCAATAAGGTCTCCCCACAGCCTTCTCTTCTCTAGGCTGAACAACCCCAACTGTCTCAGCTTTTCCTCGTAGGAGAGGTGCTCCAGCCCTCTGATCATTTTTGTGGCCCTCCTCTAGACCCACTGCAAAAGGCCCTCTGCTGAGGGCTCCAGAGCTGGATGCAGGACTCCAGGCGGGGTCTCACCAGAACAGAGCAGAGGGGTAGAATCACCTTCCTCATCATGCCGGCCACGTTTCTTTTGATGCAGCACAGGAGATGGTCTGCATTCTGGACTGCAAGCGCACATTCTAGGCGTGGTGGTGTTGGGTGGATGGTTGGAGTTGATGATCTTAGAGGTCTTTTCCAACCTATGATTATATGATTCTGTGATTCTGTGATTCTATGATTGCTGGGTCATGCCGAGCTTCTTGTCAACAAACACCCACAAGTCCTTCTCCTTAGGACTGCTCTCAATCTGTTCTCTGCCCGGCTTGTATTTGTATTTGATTACCCCGACCCATGTGCAGGACCTTGCACTTGGTCTTGCTGGACTTCATGAGGTTCACACAGGCCCAACTCTCAAGCCTGTCAAGGTCCCTTGGATGTCATCCATTCCCTCCAGCATGTGAGAGGCACCGTTCATCACTGCTCTCCACTTAGACATTGAGCTGTTGACCGCAACACTTTGAGTGTGACCATCCAGCCAATTCCTTATCCACCAAGTGGTCTATACATCAAATCCATGTCTCTCCAATTTAGAGACAAGGATGTCATGCAGGACAGTGTCAAATGCTTTGCTCAAGTCCAGGTAGATGATATCAGTTTCTCTTCTCTTATCCACCAACCTTGTAACCCCATTGTAGAAGGCCACCAAATTTGTCTGGCGTGATTTGCCCTTAGTGAAGCCATGTTGACTGTTCCTTGATGTTGTACACTGCCAATCCTGTTTACTATTTCTGTGCTCCACTGCCACTGTAGTCACTCCTTATAGACTCCTAGGCACTATGCAGAATGATTACTTCCATTCAGTTAGAAGCTTTCTTAAGTTTACTTCCTTCTATGTGCTGCAGTCTGCAAAATGCTTCATCCTAGTTTGGTTTTAATTTTATGCAATATAAGTTAAGTTACTTGCAAGTAACGCAGTCTTTGTTCTCAGGTCAGCTTTTTCTCAGTTCCTTGCCTGGCAAATACCTGGCTGGTCTGCTTAGTGACCTGCAACATTGTTTGATACAACACCTCCCACTGTCTAAGTAAACGGTCCCTTTGCAGCATTTTATGTGCTGCTAAAGGCTTTTAGTAATCTCTTTCTTACAGTCTCTGCTGAAAAGCTCTGTATGCATTGCCCACCCCACCAGGGTCCAGGGTTAGGTGAAGCACAGTGGTAGTTTGAGCTGATTCTACTACTTCCTCACAACTGAAGGGACAGGTCCTTCGCATTACTTCTTTCATATCCAGAAAGTGACAGATGTTGTCCACAGTCCCAGTTTTTACTCTTTCTTGAGAAACCTGTAGCACACTGCCTTTCTTTGCAGCAATCTCCCACCCTTCAGAACTGCAGACCCTTCCTTACTCTGTCCCTGGGATTTCTCTAAGGCCCAGTCACCCAATGCTTCATGGGCCAGAAACAGCTAATTAAAAAAGGGTACTATTGAGATTACTGATGACTGAAAAGCATTAAATAAAGCTGTATGGAAATATGAGATTTTAGTATGTAAAAGGTGAAATGTGAATGGTTTTTAGATGATCTTTAAGGTTCTTATTTTTTTCCCAGCTGAAACCTCAAAATTCTTCACATTTGGCAGTCATAAGACAATAAACAAAGTTTTGTAATATTTAATATATGGAAAACTCATGACATTTTTAATAAAAAAGGTTTGTAAAGTCAGTCTTCATTTTTCAAAGAGGGTAAATATTTGATTCTCTTTGCCAACACAAGGTGTTGTTTCATTTTAGTTTTGCTGGTTCTATTCTGAACAGAAGACTGACCACGTTTTCCAACGTATAATAGAGCCTGGCTGGAAAATTAAAATCTGGAGAGATTTGAAAATGATCACGTGTGTCTCTTGTGATGTGTTGTCTCATGTCAGTAGAATAATTTATACAGTATTCTATTATATAAAGGCTTTAATGGAGCTACGCCTGGGAAAGTAAAAAAAACGTCCTATAAGAATTATCTGGCACCGTCTATTCTCCTTACTCTGTCTCCTCCTGGGAAAATAAAGAAGATGAAGTGACAACAGAGAGAAGGAGGGGATCTGCAGCATCTGTTAGTGACTGAAGACTAATTATTACTCTTGGAAATGGCACAGAACAGGTATACTTATACGTGTATTCTCTTCTGACTTGTTTGCCTGACAGATTCTTTCTTCCTCAGATTAGTGTGAAGGAGCTAATTAACACAAAAGTCACCAAAATGACTTCTTACTTGCTTCATTAATAGTTTTTGGATGAAGTTTCATAGCCTCCAGACCCTGGATAGTCACCTGGGGTAGGAACTGGGCTGTATTATTCAATCCCTTCTCCACTATAAATGTAAGTAAGACAATAGAATAAGATTTTTTTTTTTTGAGCCAATACTTTAAAAAAAAATAATTAGAGTATTTATTCACTAATCAAAATTTCATATGTAGCCTTTGAACCAAAATTTGTCCTTCTGAGTAAGGAGGAGGAGACAGAATAGTTCAGTGGTGGGAGTTCTTGAAATCTAATCTGCTGGGTGATTCCTGAACCTGAACTGACTCACGGCAGTGACACGGAATTGCGTTTCGCTTCCCTGAAGGATGAAGGACTGCAGTTGAGCTGCTCAAGAGAAGGGGAGATGGCAAAGCTAGGGCAAAGTGATGCACAGAAGCCCTAGAAACCTGGATTTACCCATCATCTTGTCACTGGGAGGGCTCGGGACAGTACTTTGCTCACCCTCCAGGAGGGACAGCAGCCACTGCCTACTGCCTCCTTAGAGCTGTGGCACAGCCAACAAGCTGTGGGACTAGCGCTGCTTTGCTGTGGTGAGCACTGTTTGCAGTGAGTGGAGTCAAGTACTGACGTGTGATGTGTTAGTTTCTATGAAAACGGTTGATCTGGGTCCAGTTCTTAGTGAAAGGGTCTCCGCCTCACCACTGGTGCTCCTTTCTTGTCTCTCCTATCATTGTGCTATCTTATGAACTCTGAGACGGGGAGGCAGGCGTGAGGGAACTAGACCTCTGATTCTCGAAGGAGGGAGCTGCTCTCTGTCTGGGTTACAGCTCTTCTGTTCCCAGACCCACAACAGCTTGGCAAACTAAGTCTGAGAAACAGCACAGCTGTTTCCACAAGCTCAGGAAAGCATTTGGTTTAGACCACTCTAGTCTAGTGAAATCACAAAGAATGTTGCCAAAGAAGGATGAGGCATAAAGCTATATTTCTTTGGAAAGAGAATAAGGCATAATGTATTCCTCAAGGATTCCTCAAAGGAATTTTTTTCTAGGCATCCATTCTTGGGATGGAAACTTTGAAGATGCAAGGAAAGCAAGATTCTGCAAACCTGCTTTTTTCCTTTCTACATCTCGTGGCCTGGTGCTAAGTATGTTGATAACAAGAAGAGCCACAGGCCAATAGATAGTCTGATCTATTAGGGTGTACATCAGAAAGGTAATAACACTAATAACACTGCAGGTGAAAACTTTCAGTGGATGCACATGGAAAAAAGCCTAGAGTTGGAATGAGATGTTGAGGGAAAAGGGTTAGGAGTGGTGGTAGTGATGGAAAGGAAGAGTGTCAGTCAGCTAAACACAGCACGACATCTTAAGGAGCCTATTGATCTCCTATTCAGAATTCATGCAGGGCGACTCCTTGTCATAAAACATTCAGCAGCCGTAATCAATAAGAGATGTGGAGTACTGAATCTTGCTGCTTCAAAGTCATACTTGAAAACAACAAAAAAAATCACTGCTACTCAAATGTCACCAGGGCACCAGCTTGGTTCGGACCCAGCTCAGCAATTTCAAAAGTAAAAGTTTGCTTTCTGTTTTTCCAAAGCGGAGCCCAGCTGGAAAGTGACAGGAAGTGGATTCAGCTATCTGACAAGGAATCTATATTCTGCCCCTCTCTGTTTACAAAGTTCAGGGAGAAAGACCAACCTAGATAACATGAAACATTTGCTGAGGTACAGCTTGTCCTGTGCTGTGAATTTGCCAGCATTTAGCAGTTCTCTGCCTAATATCACATCCTCCAGCTGCATGGCAAAATGCAAGGGGACTAAGAAACACGTCACAAAAAGTTTACACGATACTGCCTGTAAAGACATACCCTCTGTGATATGATATATGCCAAATTGCTTTTCAGCCATTTCTTTGTCACCAACGTTGAAATCTAGCATCTAACTTAGTCAGGTCTGGCACTGGATTTCAAAATTAACCAATGTCATAGTCCATGGATCCTGACTGTGGTTCCTGTTCTCAGAGACACATACGTCCTGTTTATCCAGAGGGAGGAATAACAAGTAGGTGCACATGCACAAGCACAACCTCAGCCTTCTCCGTGGAAGCACCAGTAATAGGGGTTTCACACGGATACTAACATCTTACAGATCTGCCACTCTCCCCTCCCCCTTTTTGCACCATGTCATCCTAGAAATCCAGAAGATGCTATGGGAAAATCTTTCCCTTGGTCATTCAGTCCTGTCTGGTGGCCCTGAACAGGAGTGTCTTGTTCTGAACCATTCTTGGTAAATGCTTGTCTGACAGGTAAGGTGGGCAACCTTACACAATTTTCTCCAGCTTTCTGGTGCTTCCCTATCCTTACATTGAGAAAGATTTTCCTAATACCCAGTCTAAACTTCCCTTGTTGCCCTTCAAGCCTGATACTTCCTGTTGTCTCTCAAGTAGCTTCTGGAGAACAGATTGCCCACAGAAGCTACCTTTCAGGTCTTTGAATGCTGTTGTCATGTATCTCATTACGCTCTTGTAGACTAGACAATGCTAATTCTTTTAATCTCTCCTCTGAGGTCATATTTCCCATATGTTCATGCTTCAGTAAAGGTCACTGGCATCTGACATAGTCCTATGGCACAAAAGATTAATTTTGCTCTTGCATGGCTCTGAGCCCAATGGTTACCATCACCTCATTCAGTGTGAAGGAGAGGATTACTTTTAAAAGTCAATGCAAAATCTGGTTATTTGCTCCATTTCTAATCATTTCCCGAGTAACTGATGCTGCTACAGATGACAACCTTAGAAACGCACAAATCAGACAGGCAGACAAAGCAACAACCAGAGATTCAAGTGGGAATATGCAGCACTAACTGATGAGCTCAGAAAGCATCTGTTGTCACAACACCATCCCTCTGTGGCAGATAAAAAAGCACAGAAAAAACTTGAAAGCAAAAGCAATAAACACAGGCATCAATGAAAATTTTGCATTTGACTTCAATAGAACATGAATGGCTATACTGCAGGAGCTCTGTCTTGGGAGGGTACAATGAGGTATCTTATTTCATAGCTATGTCTGCACTGCACAGTGCCTGAGATGGCTATAAACAAAGAGCACAAATTGAAAAGCCATCGAGGAAAAAAATCAGCTTGCTTACGGAAAGCTCTACATGATTACAAACAGCCTGCTTCTGATATCAAAACTAACCTGCTCAGAGCTCTGGTGTCTCATTTATTACTTACATTGTGATTTTAGTGTCTGTATTTATGAGGATAAAGTGTTAGTATTGTTTGGACAAGCAATGAACCAAACTTCTATAATGCTTTACTAGTTAGACTGGGAGCTAGAGTAAATATTTTGACAAACCACAGTTTCATTAAATATTTTTGCAGTTCATTAAGCTGTTCATTCACATTCCTGTTCGTAGGAGGCATAGATGAGGCTTGTATTCTTCATTCTTTTCTACTTTTCTTTTCCAAGAATGCTGACTATTTCTGACTGTTTCTGAAGGACAGTTTCTGATGGGTGCTCTTGTAGCTGACAATCTAATTCATGCTTCTGAAGGAGGCAGGCAGGAATTAAGTGATGTGATGGAAAGTTAGTTAAGTGTAATCAACAGCGAAGATAAATGCTGTTAGAGATTTCTGCATATTAATCTGGCTTTGCTTTGAGCTGTTGCAGCACCTGTGACAAAACCAAAGGTTATGGATTTGGAATCGTAAGTTGTGCTCTCTGACTTAGTATAATATTATAGATCCTTAATCAATAAACTGAGCTTAACTGGACTGATCTCCTGGACACACAGTGGGTAGTGTGGGTATTTAGAGTCTGCGCTGCACAGCACAGTGTAATGGCATGTATCAGCTGCCTGACTTACCACCGTGCTCCATAACGGCATGACTTCCCGACAGGTGCTGAGCCATCTCTGGCAGTGGTTGGCTCAGATGGCAGTGCAGACTTACACTTGGACAACTGAAACTTGCCTTTGTGGGATTCAGCTCCAGGCTAAGACCTCTAGATATAAATGTTCAACGGTAGGTGTTTGCATGTGAGTCAGGGACTGAGCTCAGTTGCTTAAGCCAGAAACCTAGAGCCACTGGGGACATGGTACCATGTCTGTGATTTGTGTATGGGGTAGGCAGTGGTGGCACAAGAACTGTGGGAGACCTGTGCCTGCTTAGACCTCCTTAGAGAGGAGTCACAACAATAGTTAAACCTGTGTGTGTTCAAGGTTTGGCAAGAGATGGCTTTTCTCTCTAACAGGAAAAGGATGGAAATTGAAGACTCTTAAGCCCAGGACACCAGTGCTTGAATCTGGTGACTCGAGACAGCTTAATTTACAGCATCATAACTTTTTTAGTAATGACTTCTACATTTGTCCTGCATCTTTGCTCTCACATAAATAATTTCCATCTTATTCCTTCTCCTACATTTAGTTATTCTGTTTCAGACTATTATTCTTGTCTATCAGTTGTCTAAACCATTCATTAATATTCTACTTTATAAATCTTCAGTTATCAAGAACACGAAAAACTTTGTGTCTTCATGAAAAAAATATTCGCAAATAAATTGTCATTACCTGAAAGTTTCCGTGATTGGATATCAGAAGGCATGGTTCACCCTTAACGTTCAGACAAGAAATAGATTGTTCTTCTAATTGTTAAGGCAAGTAATCATGAAAATAAACTACCAAAGGTTACATTGGATTCTTCAGTGCTGGACATGTATTTTTTAATATTGAATATATTTTTGAAAGAGATTTTCATCTTCACCATACGTAAATTAACCTACAACACTGTGAAGACCTATATGTCTAGTTAATAGATGAGTCAGAGTCAGTTTGGAATGAACACTGAGAGAAGCCAGGTCTTTCACAGTGATGTGAAAGAGGCACATAATCATCAAATTGCCCATACCTAAGGAAAATGTAGTTTTCTGCTGACTGACCTTTTGGACTTTCCTCTATCCCCTGTTCCTCTTTGTAGGAATGTTTTTTGCGCTGACAATGCCACCTGCAAGCTCAGACAAGCACAGAATTTTATTTCTTGCTGGTCACTAATCTGTTATTTGTTCCCACCCTTGAAATTACCCCCCTGCTGCACTCCTGGAAATTCCTGTGCAAACTGTTTCCACTGTAAATGATCCACAGACCTTCAGTAAGCACAGATGGATGCTGCCCTATGCCCAGGGCTCTGACTGATGTTTTCTGACACACACATCCTTGTCATAGCCTGTCCCTCTTTGTAAGGAGTTTTTTGTCTCGAGTACCTGCGTAAATAGAGAGACACCATTCAACCCAGTCTACGGTGAAAACATTTTGTCATTATGTGAGAAATATCCTTGTTTTCAGATATAAGATCCTGTTCTGTTACTGCAGAAGTTATCCAAATCATTTACTCCCTACACTAGGTTTACCAGATGTCAAACAACATATACCTTTTGTTCTTCCATCAGTCCCAAAAGGATGAATAGTGACTGAGAAAAGACTCTGCTACTTTCACAAACTTTTCTTCTCCCTGCTATAGTCTTACAGGAAGCATTGATGTTATTTTTGGGAAGTATTTACTCTTTTACAGAATAGAGGGCTCATTAAATCCAAATAACAACAGCATTTTTGGCTGGTTCATTGTTATTGTTGGTATTGTTACAAGTGGCTGCTGGAAGCTAGGAAAAAAAAAGAAGAAAGAAGCAAAGGCAAAACCGAATAGATACCCCGACATATTCTGTGTAGGAGATAAAGTGCAACACAACCCTTTTATATTTATTTTAAGTACTTAGCAGTCTACCACTGAGTTCATAATCATCCTGAAGAGGAGGCAGTGCCACTGAGAAGTACAGAGGAGCTAGGATTTATAAAGGGGGAGATTGATAAACTGGGAATGACAGAGGCACAAAAAAAGGAAATGCTGTATTGAGGTTGTGCGAAAGAAAGTATCATGCACTACAAGCAGAAAGAGGGAATTTATTCCACTGCCATCGCAAACTTACCCAGAGCCAATTTGAGGGCAAAATGTGTTGGTTTTTTTTTAAATAGAGGGATGAAATTCTAACAAGTGAGAGGGAAACCAAGCAAAACAGTAAAATGGCTGGAAAATGAGTCATGTGAAAAGAAGAGTGGCTGGTGCCTGGAAGAAACAGAGCTGACGGGTGACCGAATACAAAGCACAGCAGGGAGCTCTTCTGTGTTTGCTGGGAACACTGCAAGAAATCGTGACAGTGGGAGGATTTCTCAGTAGAATGAAAATCTATTCTAGGAAAGAATCAGCATCAGCAGGGAAAGGGAGATTGTTAACTGTACAAATTTATGATTTTGGGACACACAGCAGGGAGTGAATGTAGTAACCCAGGAAATCTGTGTAGTTCTTTGATGCTGTTTTAGTTCTTTGGAATACTAACCACCACCTCTTTACGGGTCACCTCAGAGACTCGGAAAAAATCAAATCACAAAGCAAGCAAGGAAAAAAATCTGGGAGTTTCAGAGAAAGACTGATTTTTTAGTCCTCGCCTGCTGTATCTTAGAGTGGTTTCTCCAGCAGAGTCATGAAAACCTGCAAAAAATCTCAAGCTGGACACACAAAGTTGTGTCAAGCGGCTGTTGAAATTCTTTGTCAAGGCAATCCTCTTCACAGAACAGTCTACAGATGTGATATTTTGTTCCTGGTCATGGTCACAAATGGGTAAACAGGAGCCAGGGATGAAAAAGGAGATGCATAGCTGACAGAAGACAAAATGTTGCCTTCATTAGAAATATATTCACCTTTTCAAGAGAGTTCCACAAACTAAGTTCTGTGTAGATGTAGACTGTGGCATATAGACATATAGAGATCATTACAGGTATGCAACCTTCAGGAAAAATCAGGAGGGTAGTGGTCCATTTTCATAATCTCTTTCCAGAGCTTGTTCTCACACCTTGATCTTTCTCTTAATTTTTTCCCCATTGTTCACTTTCCTCTGATTTTACACCTCGGCAGCTCAGAGGCAGTGGTTGACTGAAGGAGGCACTGGGGGAATAAAAGTTTCAAGTGAACATTCAGTGAACAAGGCAGCATAAAGAAGTTGACATGAATATGACTGACAGTTATTATTTCCCAGGAACTCTCCTTGAAATTGAACACAAGTGTTACTGCTGGACCTGTATAAAATGTAAAATGTCCATCCCATGAGAAATTTCTGGATTCTCAGCACTTTTCTTGTCATGTAAAATTGGGAAAAAAAATGAGTTTTTCTTTGTTTTTGACTGATGCACCAGTTGAGGTCAGTAGATGGATGCCTTTAAATGAGCTCATGGAGAGAGAAGCCTGTTATTAGAGAAACATTGGCTGTGTTTTTCCAGGCTTGACCTACCCACCCTTTCGTAGATATGGAGTGGCCATCTGAGCTTTCCTGTCTGCAGAACTAACTCAGGGACACTGCCACCTTCGGTTACCTTGTTTGCCCTCCACGCTGGACCTTGGGCAAGAACATTGGTGTGGGGTATCCTTTTGACTGGAATTGACACCTGCAGTAGCAAGGTGTCAAGTAAACGCATTGCCTGTGGTCCTTGGGGATTAGCCAGCAGTCAGGATGTTGTGACACCTGTCAAATGGATTTTCACTTTCTGGATGACTAAAAAGCAAAAACTCTCTTATCCATTTTCAGTTGTGCTGGGGATTTCTCAGGTTTCAAGGTCATGAAAAGAGTAATGTTTATCCCCTTCAAGGTTTTATGGTAGTTTTGACTGTTTTTGCACTTTGCATGGATTTGATGCCCTCACCTTCCTTATCTCTGAAGAGATTAATTGAGGGTATTCATGTATCAGTGGAAGCCTGTTGGAAATGTCACAAACATGACATGCTGAAATGTAGGACTGGATAAGACCTCTTGGGTCATCAAGCTCAGCCTGGGTAATGGCAGGCATCATATTATTAAACACTAAAGTGGAACACAATAAAAAAAGAAAAAGACCAGTAGACTAGAAAGACTAGTAGAAATGTAAGAAGAGTTGGAGATTTCCACTGGAGAACTTTTCTAGGACATTGAGAAGTTCAGGTTACTGCATAGCTCATACTACGTAAGCTCTATCTTGCGTTGCAAAAGACATTAAATGGCTGCTCACTGGGATTAGTTGCATGAGAGAAGAACAAGGAGAATCTGCTCCTATAATTATGAGAGTGAAGAAGGCAGTTAAAAATGGTCCTCTTTGGAGCACTCAGCAACAGTTTCGAAGACTTCCTATTTTGCAAATACTACTACATATTCTTCCATGCACATTATTTTCTCCTGTTAGTGACTTGGGAACACAGCTTTGTTGCTTATCTTGTAGTAAGCAGGCTGGTTCTTCTAGCCCCTGTAGATACCGAGAACAAAAGATACAGTCCTCACCTCACAAACACCTCTGTTTTCTAAAGTTTGTAAAATATTGCTTTTCCAGCAAGTGAAATTATATATGGTTAATTACTAACACAGAAATTTCTAGGTGACATTCCTGTGCACACCACTTGCATGATTTTGTTTTGACCTTAGAAATTTAATAACCATCAAGAATTCCTTTGCAATGCAAAGCCCCTTTTACCGGCTGCGCTCAGCCAGCAGCCAGGCTACTAACGACGGTGTTCTTGAGATCAGTTCCTATAGCTGCTCTGATTGAATGCCTTTGGAGTGGATGAAGACAAGAGTCTTGTTGGCTGCATTCCACCAGCAATACAAAGTTCTTTGTCAAACAGTGATGATCCTTGAAGGGTTTGGAAGGCACAAACATGGAGCCAATTCTCATCACCTGCAGTGTACACTGCCATTTACAAAAAACAAGGTGTGTTAATGCATAGGCAAACCTGTGTAGTGTAACCTCCAAAGGTGATAATGGAGTAATATCTTTTGCTCTCATCGTAGTTCAATGTTTAAGGCTGTAATAGAACAGTTACCCTGAAATCTGACCTTCTCAAGTGGTGAAAAGGCTGTGACTGTGAAATCTCCTTGGGTCCTGTAACAGATAGCTGAGGTCTTCCTGCGCTGTGCCTGCTCCCACAGTGTACCTCCCTCTACTCCCATCCTACATTGTACTGAGCACTTCTGCCAGTCCCACCTCAGGCAGTGCAGGATTAACAGCCCAAGGAAGAAAGGTTGTGAGGGGACAGGAAACCTCTGTCTCCTTTGGGAAGTAGTAGAGACAGGTGGAGAACAGAGCTTGGTAAGACTGTGTCACTTTCTACCAGAGATAAGCTCTCAGTAGTTTAATGACCCTGAGGCCCTCAAGGAAGATGAAGCCCAGGGCATCCACCATTGCACAGCTGTTGTCTGGTGTCTCAGATGATCTCCTTTCCTCATGGTTGCTAAAGGCTCTGGTCTTCTAGCCCTTAATAATCTGCCACTGTATACAACTGGCTACTCTGCCTCTATGTTAAACAGGCCCTGGTGTACAAATTAGGTATAAATCCGCCATTCCAATCCAGCGACTTGCTACCGTTAGGCACAAATGGTTCCATGAGTTGTGAGAGCACAGAGGATCAAGATCCCAGTCTTAAGTGTAATGCCTGAAAAAGGAGCAATAAATAGAAGAGGCAGAAACAGCATGACTGAAACTGGAGAAGTATAAATCATGCTGTGGAGTGAAGAGCAGTGATTCACCTTCTATGCCGGGTGCTGCTGCCCTGCAGACAATCTGACAGCACAGCAGAAAAGAAATGCAACACACCAGAAATAAATACTCACCCTCAACTGACACAATGCTATTCATTTTGGGCTAATATATTTCTTCTTGAAATTCAGCGGAAACTTACAACATACAAATCATCCTAGCATCAATACTAGGTAAATGTGTGTTATTAAGCAAGGAGGGATGAACATCAGCACAGTTGCAGCCACAAAAGTTAACTATTATTTGGTTTCCTCTCCATGAGCACATGGATCCTCTTTGATGTTCCACATACGCTGGCTTGTCTTTCATTCACCCTTAGGCCTTATTTCTACATTATCAACCACTTTAGAAATTGCCAGTTCCATTTTACCGTATTGTCATCAGCATGACCAGTAACAAAGTATAGCAAAGACAAAGAAGCTATAAAACATGGCGAGCACCAACTTAGAAAGGGATCCAGGTGACTCAAATTAATTTGGGAGTAAAGAGTCAAGGTGCCTTGGGAGATGGCCACTATAATGTGGAGGTTCCCAGATCTGACTCTCAGTGTTATAAATAGGTAAGGCACAGTAGGCCAGGTAAGATTTGGATGTCTCCTGCCTTCTGTAGCAAGTACCATTGAGTGGGAGTGGTTCTTGGTCTAACTCAGGAGCTGCTTGCCACTTCCCGGGATCTGGTTTTTGATCAGTAGAGATGGAGGAAAGCAGCATTGAAAATGCAATGGTAACCACCTGCTGCCAAACTAAGTCCTTTCCAAAGAGAACATCCACCTTTTGTTATGAGTTTTCATGGTCTGTGGGCTGCTGAGAGAGACACATCAGCTGCTGAAGAAGAAAATCACAGCAAAGGTAGGAGGTTAGTCCACTGCTTAGAGCAATGAAGTCAGAACCCTTGGGCAGTACCCCGGCTTTGGAAAGAAGGGTGATCAGGACCAAGCATCCTTGTGTTTATGGCCAAGTAGGAGGGTTCTAACAGTTTATTTGTTATTCAGCAAAAGCTAATGGACATATAGGTCCTTGAATTTCAGAGAGGGCATGTGAGAAATAGGACTGAAAGCTCAGAGCAATGAGGTGCTTTTTATAAACCTATCGCTAACTTTCTGTAAGAATCCGAGTTAATCTCTGTGTTGTCCAGCAACTTGTGTATCCACATGATAAACACAGAAAGTGCTGTTTACCCACCTGGAGGATTGTGAAGGCTGATTAATACCTTGTAAAACTGCTATGAGATTATTTTGAGAAAGTAGCTGTTGTCTTCCCAGTTTGTAGCAGTGGACTTTGCTGCTGCCAGCTACAACAGGAAGAGATTTGTCTCCTTTCATCTCCCTGTTTCTCCTTCCTTGTACCTGGTCTCAGTAAACGCTTTCTTACTCTTGTTGTTCTCTGATGGAACAGGGACTTGCCAGACCTGGAAGCCAACAAGCACTTATCTTCTATTTTCTAGATTACCCTCTAGTCACTGCCTCTCATAAGGGCACAGCAGCAGAAAAACTCGTTCATTTGGTCTTCCATGTCCCCTTGACAGAATGCTACGTTTAACTCATAACTTGCACAACATTCTTTTCAATCTGTATTCCTAGCAATAGTTATATCCTTAGTAATCTTTTAATAGCTAATATTATCTGTAAAAAAATCTGTAAAAAAATGTGATCCAGCAGCAACCTGAGCATGCTATGATAATACCAAGGAAAATTTCCCTCACAGCCTTCTCTTCTCCAGTTGTTTTCTTTGGTCCTTCAGTTCCTATGCTGTTTTTCAAAAAAAGAGCCCCTGCCCTTGATTTTGTGTAGATTTTTTGAGATATGGTTATCTAAAGATCTATTTTCAGGGAGAAATTCTCAGCAGGGTGCAGGTTCTCTAATGTGTGAATTCATGAATGCAAATGGGCTACAGGTATTGTTGTACAGCAATAACATCTCTAGGTTTCCATTAAGGACCAGTAATGCATTCATCCCAGAGCCGTGGAAGCACGCTGATAAGCTGAGGTGCCAGCATACTGAGAACACAAGTGGTTCTGTCCAAAACGTACCAAAGGTAAGCTGAAAGGAGAGAGGCAGAAAAAGGCAGTCTGATAGCATTGTACAAATTTACAGGTAGATTTGCAGCAGGTGAGACCGTGATGGAGCCAGAGAGAAAACTTCACAGATGGGCTGAGCTTCTCCAGAGCATGTGTGAACTGAAGCCTCTTCAATAAATAAAATCACAGAAGAAAATAAAGTAATATTTGAAATACCACCTGAGTATTACTATTGCAACTGTGAGTTGAGTACCTGTGACTCAACGGAGGGCTGTTGCACGGGGAGCTCTCCTTTTGGGATTTGGGATGCTGGATCAGTGTGAGCTGGGTGCGTGAAGGTGGCTGTGCTGCCCCAGGGCAGGGCCAGGGAACGGACCTTGATCTCCCATGTGTGACTTCATCTGGAGAGATGCCTCAGATGAAAAGATTTTGTGAGCGATCTCCTGAAGTTTAATACAAGCAGATGTTTTCTGTGCAGCAGAAAGATCCCTGCAGTGCTTTGTCAGTGCTCAGCTAATGAGGGAGAGAGCGTGTTTTATCTTTGTTACCACGGAAAGTTAACCACAATCCAACCAGTGATTTATGGATAATGAGTCCTGTCACACTTACAATTCGTGACTCACATGAAAGTCATCAACATACCTACTGCTGATCAGAAATCCAGATATGTATCTCCATGTTTTATTCACAATCTAATGATCTGCCAGGGCAAAGGCTGGATTTAAAGCTGATTGCTATCAACATTTACATCTGGGAATGCATCTGAATGTCAATGAGTGTTTGGGAAATTGGTTATCAGACAATTGCAACAGAGGAAGCCTGGATAGGGTGAAGTGGGAGGGGACTTTGGGGGCTCAGAGGTCACTTGGAAAGAGTTGGGAGAAAGCCACCAGAAAAGAAAAAGTGTCTTTCATAGAGGCTGTGGTGGTGGGACTGGTGGTGAGCAGTAAAGGTCTGCCATGTCTCCCACCTGCCCACAGCAGATTGGGGTAAGTATTGCACAGATGCAATTGGCTTAGAGACCTTTTCTTCAAGAGATGTAGTCAAGTATCTAGGGCCCTGCAAGAGTGCTTGTGGCTGTGTATAGATGGCCAGATGTATGTTAGGATTTGATACACACCCAAGGGGAGACATTCCCACACACTGGGCACACTGGCTCCAACCTCCAGTCACGGGCTTCTCCGAGCTCAGATGTAGCAATGGGTATGCGGAAATGGATAAGAACCCCTCTGCTGCCCTGCCTGGGGGGAGGCAAACGTACCCATGACAAAGTACTGTTGGCTTCAGTGGCAAGTCAGGAGGGAGCCACGTAAGGCTCATGTGTGTACGTGTAATTAGTTTCTATTCTGTACTCCTCTGCAGATCCTCTTTGGAGAGCAACCTTTCTTAGAAGCATGACCTCTACTAGAAAATTAGGTGTAAGAAATCCCAAGAATTAGCTCACGTTTATTTATCGAGTGCCTTATCAGCACCTATCAAAGAGAGTTTTGTCATTTCAATAGAAACAGAAACAAATTATTCTTTTTTTTTTTTTTTTTTT
>Ga0065711_1030914_pt1 | contig 31079 bp, 21 predicted proteins | sample Hoacrofraction12_FD_59098 | JGI IMG/M metagenome (GOLD analysis project Ga0065711, IMG submission 59098) | Hoatzin crop microbial communities from Cojedes, Venezuela - Epithelial fraction 12 v2 (version 2) | ecosystem: Host-associated > Birds > Digestive system > Esophagus > Crop | place... | reverse complement strand
TCCTGATAACCTTCTTTTCCTCCACTTGCTTGATGATGGCCTCCAGGATAAGCTGCTCCATCACCTTTCCCGGGATGGAGGTGAGGCTGACCAGCCTGTAGTTCCCTGGGACCTCTTTCTTGCCCTTTTTGAAGATTGGAGTGACATTGGCCTTTCTCCAGTCCTTGGGCACCTCTCCTGTCCTGCAGGACCTCTGAAAGATGATGGAGAGTGGCTCAGCTCCCTGAAAGGCTACTCATCTACCCAGCTCACTCTTATGGAGATCTCTTGCTATATCTCTTCCATCACCACCTTTAGGGAAGCCTGGAGATGCCTCTCTGCTGCCATAGTAAGAGGCCAGGATTTGATATAGCTTGGTATTCACTGCCTCTGTGCAGCTCCCTGCTGCCTAGGGTGCATGCCGGTATGAGGCATCCAAGTGACCAGACCTACAGAGGTCCAGATTCCACCAGGAGGACCAGGATGCCATTGCAATGGCACATAATGGCAATGTATTATTAGTGTCTTTTTTCTAGGATCTAGGCATTAGCCTCTTTGTGCTGCAACTCCTCTGTATAATAATCTGTGAAATAATGGGGGTAGCATGAGGTTAAATGTGTTATAATTGTTAAAATATGTTAATTTGTGAACCATTTGGGTAATCCCATTTGGTGACGGGGACCTTGCCAGTGCCTTGGGCAAACAACTCCCCAGATTTGCGTGGTGCCTACAGCTGTGAGTCAGTCTGGAGAGATCAGTCAAGTAAGGAATCACAGCCTGTGTGCCAAACAGTCATGGAAAAAGTCCTCCCTGGATCACACTGATGGATTTGCCTTTCCCTTCAGAAAATTTTCTTACAGATTTCATGAGTTCGGTAGAGTCACAAAGACAGAAATGTTCATAGATGTGCTTGGTAAAGATAAAGCATAGATGTAATGCTTCTGATGGAAGGGTGGATAGTCCTGGTGTGTCCTCCTTGCAATCATAATTGGTGTGCCTTAATCACTGTCACCAAAGATTCATGGTCAGACACACAGGGGAAATTGTGTGTGTCACTACTATTTGCTTTAATTGTGTCAGGTGCACATCAACTGGCAGTGCCTAGACACTCGTGTCCTACAAGACGGCATTTAAATCCGAATTGCAGAGAAAGAACGTAGCTGCTAAAATGCAGCCCTTCCTCTCTTGATTCATCTCTACATTCAGTTTTGGCATTTTAGAGTACATTGAGTTTTCTAATTGTTGTTATTTCACAATATCTTCTTCAAAGCATAGTGTTTTATGATGGTACCTTATGAATTCGTTATCAGTGACTGCAGAGTTGCAGACTGTTGCAACCATTAGTTTTGACAGTACAGTAATTGTTTAGTTTGAGCGAGAAAACTCTCTCTGCATCAGAGTGCAGGTTAGATGAGCACACACCAGAAAGATGCTGGTTCTTGAAAGTATATTCTGCAACCAGTAAAACTTTTCCTGTTTTTTAAATGTCCCATTGAAATGCAGCAAACACCAGGAAATCTTGTCCTACATTTTGTGTGTCTTTGTCGTGTTCCTTCTGTCTTGCAGATGTTAGGATAGAATTGCCACAAAGAAAATGGCTTTCTGTGCTGTTTATTTAGGACATGAGAAGCAACCAAAGGTGTACTAAACCTCTAAACACAATGAGGCTAAGAATAAGACCAAAGTATTCACAGCTGAACATTTTTATTTGAGCCTTATGTTGTGTGCACATTAGTAGGAGTGAAACTGGGGACCGAGTTCATATTTTGCAGTATTTCACGTTTGGTTGGAATAAAAACATTAAGAGTTTTGTGTTTGGCTTGCAGATGGCTCCCCAGCAAAAGGCTTACATGTATGGGCAGCAGTTCAGTTTCAGTATCACTGGAGTCAAAAGCAATTCATCATTTGGCATTTATTTCAAAAGTAAGAAGCTGGAGTATCTGGTAAATAAATAGTCACAGGACTTAGCTTGACTAGTAGGTGCAAATCAAATAACGTGTCTAACACAAGACATTCTGTCCTTATTTACAGGTGAAGCAGGCTGTTTAATCATCTGTTATTTCTAAAGCGTATGCTTGCTGTGGCATTCAGCAGGATTGAAATAGGTGAGGGGAGATTTGAAAGTGGTTTGCTTTCAGACTTGCAGGAAGATTTCTGCTTTACTTACTGTGAAGTTTGGATATATGGAAAAGGAGTGAGTTAAAAATATGGTTTGTGCTTTTTGATTTGTAGCATTCATGCTCAGAATGCATCCAGGCCTTTCGGTGTTCCTATTTCAAATTATTTGCATTAGGTGTTGAAAACTAAGATTGAAGGCTCAGTAGGGCCGGAAAACAAGAACTCCATCTCATGAAGAAACGTCGCATTTCCAAAGTCTGGTTTCGTTTGGTGTCCAAATGAAACCCCCAACTTTTCAAGATACATTCCCTCAGGACAATGAGAGGTGTAATGACAAGAGCGCTCTGTTGTGATGTGATGTGTATAGGTGTCACTGATTAAGGCACAAGCTGGCTGGAACCTGGGCTTCGCGTCAGCCAGGTCAATGACTGGTTATTCTGGGCTGCTGCTGAGTTCTCTCTGACACGGCATCTACAGGCCATTTCAGTTTTAACACACATGACGAACAAGCACCTTCAGCTTTTGCAGTTCTGATGAAGTCTTTCTCTCTCTGGTTATTAAAACATCCACCCTTATTTGGACTTCTTGCAGGCTATTTGAAATAAATACATTTATGCAAAATCCCTTGGTTTTGTCAAACTAGAGTTTTCTCCATCAGCTCTTGATTTTGTTCCACAAATATCTGACAGCTTGGATAAACCACTTGTAAAATCTTCCAGCAAGTAACTACATTTTCTCCCCTGGCTTAAGAGAGAGTGTAAGAGAAGTAGTGAGGTTGCCTATGGATGATCACTTGCTGGATGTCTGTCTGTGTGTGTGGATAAATAGTGGTAAAGTTCCCTCACTGCTGCATTCAGATTCCCCAGTAAAATCTTTCCTGCTGTGACAGTTTCAAAAATGTCACTGCTGGTTATACAGAGGGTGGGCTGTGGCCAGTCCTAGCACTGGACTGATTTTCTCTGCCGTTTCCTTCTCTGCCAGCTGTACCTGCCTCTTGCGCCTCGTGCACAGCACAGGGCAGGGGCTGTACCGTTTTTAACAGACTAGCCCTAGGACTTCTGCATGCTAATAATGACTTTCACATGAAAATGAAGTGTATTTGGGAGTCCCAGGTTAGCCACACTGCCAAGTTTGTCTGGTTTAAGTGAGTAGAGAGAAGCTTTCCCAGGGTAAGATAGAACCACATGCCTGGTTTTCATTACAAATAAAATCATAATATCCCCATAATATCCCGTTGTGTGGCAGGGCTGAAATACAGATAGACACAGCCTCAGATATTTCACAAATTTCACATAACCACAGTCTTTATAGCTGTCCTAGATCCAGTCAGTATGTTTAGGATCAGGAAGGAATTTTTCTCCAGGTCAAACTAGCAAGGGCTATCAATATTGGTTTTGGTCTTTTTTAGGATCAGCTCAGCTGTGTTACATAATAGACTGTCTGTTCCTGCATAAACCTAAGAAAAAATGTACTCTTCATTCCTTCTAGTTTTTGGGTGGGGTTTTTTTTGCTTTTTTTGTGCATGCACATTGTGATTTTTGAGGCTTTTAGTCTTTAATATGAAAGATCTTAAGTTTGTTGGAGCATGTTATAGCTTTTCTTTTTTTATGGCTTGTATTTGTCAGGTGCACCGGAGTGGATGTTATTTATACTTTGTTGTTACGCTCCCGGGAGTCTCCTTCCCAGATTCAAGAAAAAAAATCAATCATTTCATCTAGTATTCGGCGTCTTGCAATAGCAAAAGGCAAATTGTATTTTAGTGCATTGGGAAGAGCTATTACAACAGCTCTATGTGTTTCAGGATGGCAGCAAGGACAAGTGATGGAGACTGAAAAGGAAGTAAAAAATAGGACACCCTCCATCATTCTGGGGAGGACTTGATGTGATTCATACAATATCCTGAAAAAAAGAAATCATTATCTTCTTATCTATATGTATTTCAAATTAACTGAGTGAAAACCTTGCCAAATGCACAGATTTAAAACCTGACATTGCCTCACTGGATAACTTGCTGAAAATCTGTGAAGAAGGAGGATGGATTTTGTGGGATCTCCTGACTCCCAAGTGCTATAGGAAATGTGGAAAAACATAAGAAAAGTCAGCTAGATGAAAAACCCAAACCACTGGATTTCCTGTGGTGATATTCGTAACTAGCAGTGTATAAATGCGATATCAGTAAGGTGAGTAAGATGAGTGAAAGATGAGCCCACAGCTTCCGCTCCTGCATCTCTTGGCACACCGTGTTTAAATAGCCCGGAAAGTGGGACCCAAGACCTCTGACTCCTCCCTACTTGGGTGCCTTCACTCCTGGGCACAGGCTCATGCTCAGTCTTGATTGGTATCTGCTCTGCGTCCGGGCACCATTGAATGTTCTGCTGCCTTGTGGAGCAGCAAAAATGATGGGAACAGCAGTAAGAATAGCCCTTTTGGAGGAAGTGAGAAAATCAGAAATCAGAAAAGCAGAGGCCTGGGGAGACCCATGGGCAGCAGTAGGTCGTATTGGTGTATACCGAGTCCCTGATCCTCTGCTGGCACAGCGACACGTCGATGACGATACCGGATCACGTCGGTGGTGTGGGGCTCAGCCAGCGTGAGGAGAGAGGAGCGGAGCTCAAGGGGCAGCCGTGCCCAGCTTGCTGTCAGCCTTGTCGTGTGGGGCTGGTTTCAGTCTCGCTGGCTGCAGCTAGAGCTGAGCCAGGGCTAAAAATGCTGCTGTCTGTAGCTCTAAATAAGAGTTCACACATGGTGCTAAGCCAGTGTGCTGGTGTTATTTCCTTGTTCCTGTTGTTGCTAAAACTACACTTACAGCAAAAAGCTAAAGGGATTGAAAGAGGCAGAAGTGTAAGAAAGAACTGCAGGCACTGAAGTGGGCATTTGAAGGGCTTTCTTCTTCTGCATTGGTCATAAACCAGCTTTCATTTCTATACAAGCACTGATGGACTCAGGATTTATTTTATAGCTGATGGAATGAGTTGGAATTTGCCGGCTCAGTGGCTGGTTCTGTATCCCACATGTGCAGAGCAGTCCTGTTGCCTGTGACAAGGATATTACCTGAGAAAAGTAATGGTCATGGACACAGCATCTCCCTGTCTGCCCAGCTACTTGCAGTGTCTTTTTCTTAACAGATTCTTGTACGCTTGAGATGCAGCTTTTCTGGGTAAATTCATCATGTCAAGAAACTGAACATCAGCATTCAACCTTTGCAAAGGCATTTTCATGCCCCTATGTTTTGGTGTGGTTTTTTGTTTTTGTTTGTTTGTTTCTCCTTGAAGGAATCAGCTGGGATTGGAAGTAGATGATTCAAGAGTTGACAGGACAACATTAACTCTGCAAGCAGACAGGGGCGATACTGGGAAGGCACTGGGGAATGAGCAGGGCAGCAAAGCTATATGTGAAACATTAGCAGAGGGGGTGATGAATAAGGGAAGGGTTTTCTCTGGTCAGGGATCTGTGCTGGAATGATGGCCTTGTGCACACCTGAGAGGCAGCTGAGAGGAACAGCAGCAGCGCAGGGAAGAAGGGATTGGAAATGGTGGGAGGCATGAACCAGAAGCAAGTGAGCAGAGCTGCTCTGGTAATTGCTGTCGTTGTAAAGATGTGCCTGTGCGCCTGCTGAGGGCCTGGCATCTCCCATGGAGCGGGCTGAGGGTAGATGAGGTGGGCTGTGAAGAAGCAGAGCTGTTGCTGCAGATCTAGTCAGGAGCAATGAGAGGATCAGGAACACATAATTTTACAACCGATTTATCTTTGCAAAGATCAGTCCCATCATGGTCCTCTCTGCTGGCCCTGCTCCTGCCCACAATGTTACCTTTCCAAAGCACGACCGGAAGAATTTGGAACTTCAACAATGCAACAATTTCTATGCCTTTCCTCAGCAGCAATCAAGATTCGCAGTTCAATGCTCAGTAAATGGGCTAAAACTGAAGGAAACAAGTCTCTAGCCTCCAGCCCGATGCAGGGACTCTCACGCCCTCAATGGCTCTGTAGATCCATTCCTCTCCCTTTTCGAATTTGGCAGCAGCTTCAGGAGACCTGTGGCATCGAAAGTGGTGTTGATGCTGTGGTAATTGGTGAAGCGAAAGAAGTGACAAGCTGGTAGCAACATTTTAACCTTCTTAAGATACTGCTGCACTTTCAGCGTGCGCAAGGTTAGCACGCCACAGAAAGTGTGCGCAGTGCTAGCTTTGGATCTGTAGCCAGGCTATTTCTCTGCCAAGGTTTGTGCTCTGAAATGCTGCCAATATGGGGTTGTTCAGGTGGATGAAGGGCATTCTAATGAAACAACAGCTTATTCACACACTTGTGCTTGTAAAATGGCTGAAAGATATTTTCAGAAAACTTTCAAAACCAGAAATAGGTTTAAAACATTGTGTTTTAGTGAAGTAATACATTAAATAGAAAATGCTTCAAAAGCCATAAAAAACAGATTTTATACAGTAGAATTGAACAAACAATAGGTACTTTTCTCTTCTCAAAACATCCACAAAATGTGGTTATTTCAATTTCATAGAACTTACTCTGAAAAGTGATATAAATTTGTGGGTTATGGCTGCAAACCTTTTGGGTTTAGTACAGAGATTTGTATGGGTAAGCATAGCACAAGTAGTTGCTTGGAGATGGATTCACCCTTCAAACTTGTAGATGTAATTTTTTACACCTGAGCTGGTCCTCTAGACTCTGCTTACAGCTAAAGCAAAGAGGGCAGCACTTTCAAGCTGCAGTTCACCTCACCTGGAGGGCGATGAAATCCGTTAAACTGTTCTCTGGAAGTGATGCTGCTCCTCTTGTTTTTGAAGGGCTGAAAGAGCATCCCACTGGCTTGGACAGGCTCCAAAGAGTCTCATCCTGCACAGCTTCACCCTCGAAGGGTCTCAGCCACCAGTCAGGCCTTCATCCTTGGACCCCAGGTGATTGCAGATACCCTTGGAGTAGATCACAGAGAGCTTTGATGATAAAAGCCTGCTTCATAAGCCCTTGTAGAGAGCAAAGTGCGGTTTGGAAGCTCCTACCTTAGCCCACAGTGGTAGTGTGAGATGGTTGTGTTTTCCACGAGGTTGGGGTGGTGAGCCCAGGCATAACGTAATTCTGGCACCCACGCAGGAGCTGATGAAGTTACATATAGCCCAGGCTTTATTGCTGCCTGCCAGAGTGGGACACAGCCTCTTAGCAACTCAGCCAGTGAAGGAGACCAGTCTGATCAAACTTTGCTAAGTACTGAAATAACTGTTCTGGAAACCAATGCTATTCATGCTCCGCTCTGCCCTTCGAATGGTATCATTTACTTAGAATATAGCGTTGCACCTAGTGCTGTATCTTGCTGTCATTGAAGCATTCCTCATTGTATTTCTTAGTGCAAAGCTAATAGCTTCTATGGAAAAGGAGTTTGACACCTAAAAGTAAAAGAAGAAGGAAAAGAAAAAGGTGACAATCTTAGTAAACCTGCCAGTTCAAAGATATATTTAGGATATATTGTAACAAAAGAACCGTCAAACTGAAAATGAGAGGCTTTGCTTCTCAAGGTTTTACATGGCCATGGTTCATGGAAGTGAGAATATAGCAGGACATTTTGGCTTCACCTACACTCGAAAATTAAACAGGTTGAAGATCGTCCTCTGGAACTTAGGTCAGCTTGGAAATCATCCTGTTAAATTCTTTCAGTCTCCAAAACAGGATGGCTACATGAAAATTGCCTATGGGAGATTGTTCATGGCAGGAAGAAGGTCAGTCCTTTAAACCTGCGCTTTACCTCTCTCTCTAGTACAAGTCCCTGAGTTTACCGTTGAACGATGGTGAGTTCAAAAACTTTCTGTGCCTGAATTCCAGTTACAGGCCAGTCATCGAAGAAGTTTGCTTCCCATGTATAAATCCCGGTGCTGGAACTGAGCTCCACAGGAGCATGTGTGATGAGCTCCATCAGGAACATGTGGGTCTGGCATGGCTGATCTGGGATTGTGAAGTGGGGTGGAGTGGATATCACCCAGTCTTGGCTAGATCGCATCTTTCTCATCTTGTCCAGGCTATGTTGAATGGGCAATAAGCAAGCCCGTTTGTCAAGCACGGATACTATCTGTGCACTTTGCAGCTACAGCACTGATCTTTGGCAAGCCCATGAGAAACTTGTGAAAATTTGGAAGAAAACTGCTTTTGCAGGAAGCAAGCACAAAGAAGAGAGACTGTTAAAAACTAGTAAGCAAATCTGTTCTGCGTCCACTTTAAGAAGTGAGAAAACTGACATTATGGGAGAGGTTAATGTTAGCCAAAAGTGCTGCTGGTTTTACATCTGAACCTTTAGATACTTGGTCAGTTAGATGGTGTTCTGTACATAGAAGAGCTACTGGATTCAGCAATGATTTTAGTCAAATCTTTTATACTTTGAGATAGCAGAAGCTGCTGGCACAAGCACAGGGAGAGGCAGAGAAAGTCTAAGGGTTGAGATATGCTATGACAATTTCAGAGTACCTCAGTTCTCTGGAATTCCACTAAGTCCTGCTGCCACTCCTGTGAGACATGGAGGAGGTGTTGTCAGGGGTGCCACACATCACAACTCATCAAGGAACGATGACAAATGAGTCAAGGAGATTGAGAGCGCTGTCACTCATAAGTGTGGAGACACATATCTCCCCACCCAAAATATCTTCAGATGAAATCTCAGGGACAACTGTGCAGGACAAAAAATCAGATTCACCCTACCGTAGTGGGGATAGTGCCAAATAAGAAGAATGGACTTATACCCACTTTTTCTGAAAGGATGAGGAGACAATTTTCTGGGGACAATCTTGTCTCTGAGACACTATTGTGGTGGATGAAGCGTTTTTTGCTATACTGCTCTTGAGGCTTTCAGGGACATCCCTTCATTCTGCCAATAATATTAATGACTATTATTTCTATTAGCATAATATTTCTTCTTCAGAAACCCATAAATGGAGCTAGGATGCTGTGATAGGTACTGTGCAAAACAGAACCTAAGTAACAATTCATGATATGCAAAAACCTTCCTGAGACTGAGTGTAACTGATAAACAGACATATCCATATAAATGCATATAAACCCAGACATTTCAGGTGACTGGGAAGATTTACCCATGTTGCATTTACCTGCTTTTCCTTGTAGTGTTCTCAGCTGCTGAAAAATATGTGCAATGCACCTCTTCTCATCTATTTTTCAGGTCATTCTCTGTCTAATGAGGCTTGAGAGCAGACAGCAGTTTCTTTTTACAGTAAGCACTATGTCACCAAAAGTAGATTAATTGCCAAATGATAAAATTAGAAATATTGAAATGGACTAGCTCGATTGATTCTAATTAATTATGGAGACCAGTGCTATAATCAGAGATTGTTCATTGGGTAATGGAAATATTTGGTTTCAGCTGGACAGTCTTTCCCCTTCTGGTTTCATCCATGCAATCTCAAAAGGCTGAACTGGGGAAACATAATTCATAGCCAGGAACAACTTCCCTCTGTTATACTCAAACTCACCTTTATGAAATATGTTTTGTGCAAACAGTTTGTGTGATATTGAGCACGTTCATCTATCTCCATAACTCAACTCAATATTATCGTGATCTTTGGTGGACTTACTTAATTCTTACAAGAGCTGTGCCAGGCTGTGTACATGCCTCATCCTGGTGGACACCTGCATGGGTCTGCCATGTCCTGTTAGGTGGGATTCATATATCTGGGGCTTACTCACTAGCTAGTTGAAGAAACAAGATTCATATTCCATAAAGGAGGCATTGAAAATTAGCACAGGCAAAACACTTCCCCAGGAATAGAAAGCAAGGTTCAAGTCCCTGAATATTTCCTGGCCTTTGGCTGGTCTATTTTGTGTGCTGTCATTTAAGGGCAGAATTTAGTAAGTAGTTCCAAGCAGAGTTTCACAGCTTGGGCATACAAGTGATGTAGAGAAGCCAAGTTCCACCAAAAGTGCTGGGGCAAGCCCAGGTCACCTCCCTGTTGGCTGCCATATATTCTATGCCACTGTCACAAAAGTTTTATGATGAAGTCTTATACTGTCTGAGCGTGTGTAGCTTCCCAAATAGCAACATTGTGTTATAATCCAACTACACTTTTTCTCAAAATTGACAAAAATTTGAGTTAAATGCATTTTGATCCAAATCAAAAGCCTCTGTTCTCTTAGCTAAATTCAGCCTCCCTCTGAAAATTCTGGCTTCAGCTGGGTCCCTGATTGAAGAGATATCAGGTGATCTCCTTTTCTAAGAATATTTTCAGTTCAGATAAATGTAAGGGGTAGTGAAAATCTTGTCACAACCCGAAATACGTGAGACTCTAAGCCAAAAATTGTTTTGACAAATTCACCTCATGAGCGTTTGTCTGTTCCCCTGCGGCCACCCAAAATCAGAGGCAACAGTTTTCTGTGACTGAAAGTGGAAGTGGCAGGAGATTCACTACCATGTCCCCTAAAAGGTTTGGAAAACACTTAAATTTGGCCTGATCTTTCAGTTCAAACTCAACTGAGTGTTTCGGGCTTTTTTTCTTATTCTGCAAAAAGTCTCAGCGCTGTAAGGAATGGCAGAAAATTAAAAAAGAGTATGCATTTTTTCTGCACATAGATGGGTTATAAAGTTTATAATATTAACTATTACTAAATAAATATGTAACACATGTGGTGTGTTTTTTCCATATTACCTTATTTTTTCATAAACCCAAGAAAGAAGTTGTGCCTTTGCTATAGGATGGTGCTGTGTGTCCTGGTTCCATTGAACTTGGCCTTCCCATGCCTGCAGTGGGCATTTGTGAGTGACCTGATTTCCCAGCAGGGTGTTGTCAAGGAATTCCTAGAATACTGAATACAGTACTGAAATGCAATTTTACTCCGAGATGCACAGAAGCACATTAAATTTGTATCGATTGGAGACCTGTGGCGATCTTCCAAAGTACATATTTCTTTTTCATTTTTTATGGACAGGCAATTAACTTTACTTGCTTTAATATAAATTAGAGTTTAAAATAGGCGCTTCTGTTCCCTGCCCTGGAAGATGCAATTAATTACATCTTTGCAAAATACATTACATATATTTGAGATATACCTGGTATCAGACACAATTCTCATGGCAGGCCATTACAGATGCTGTATATGTAGTAAACCAAAGCCTTTCAGAGAACTCACAAATACTTAACGTTATGCTAGGAACTGGATTCTTAAGGGGAAACCCAGCCTTCCCTAATAAGGCGTTGGCTCAGCTCAGCAGAGGACTTTTACTCTCGGCCTGGAGAGAGGCAAGATAGTCTGTGCTCGGCTGTGCTGGACCTAGCTCCTATAGTTGTGGCAGGGGAGGAAGAGGATTTGAGCTGGTGAGTAGACCGGCCTGCTTCAGGGGGTATTTTCTTTCCCTGTGAAGATTTTGTGAGTTCCATGGGTGCTGACTCCTGCAGAGGAATCAGAATACGATGGTGGCAGATAGCACAGGTAAGATGCAGCAGGAGTTAGGACACGTTCAGGAGAGATGTGCCTCTCCACCCCTGCCCACCAGTAGTGGTGTAACGGGTCTCTGATTTTTAAGCAGGTCAGCAATCAGGGGAGGCCCATGCTGAGGGGAAGAGGGTGGATTTGCACCAGGTAGATGTCCACCGAGTAAAAGCTGACATATGCACTGGCCATTCCGGCTTCCCAGCAGAACAGCGGAGCGTCAAAGGTGCAGCTCGGCTCATCCTGCAGCAGATGTCAGGAGCCTGACGTAGGATCGGGTGTCCGCTCTGCGCTAAAAGGTCACTGAAGGAAAGGCCTGAGCAAGGCAGCTGGAGCTGTGCAGTTATGAGGACTGTAACAGCCTTTTCCTGACTTTCTGGATCCCCTGATGAGCTCTGATGGCCACTCAGCATTCTGCAAGGATCCTTTTACTGCATTTTCTGGCTACCTATACAAAGAGTAGATGCAGCTTGGCCTGTGGACACAGTTCAGGGGGACCCCTAAGCCTGTCTGTGCCTGGGGAGTTTCCATGCCTGGGTGCATACTGCTTGTGGCCTTCAGCAAGGCTTACAGAGGCCTTGAACATGCCCAAATATCCTCAAGCTGCAGCCATTGCTTGTGGCCCGATGGCTGTTGCTGCTTTGGAGATGTGGAAGTAGCTTGGAGAAGCTGGGCTTTTCCCTGAGGTGCCATGAGCTTGCCCAGCCTGATAAGTCTATAGTGGGAAGGTGACGTGGGGGTCTTGGCAGTCCAAAGTACTAATGCAAAGGTAGCATGCCAGATAAAGAGGCATGCCCTGTCTTCTTACCCTCCTTGCACAGCAATGATGAAGCTGGAATTCAGAGCTAGGTGCCCAAGGGTTAAAGATGTTAAGCCACAGCTCGTAGAGGTCTACCTGGTGCTGTTTTGGTGATGCTCACGGGTACAGCGAGGAGTACAGAAGGGGAGCAGACCATGAGCCTTGCTCTCTGTGCACAGCCTTTCTTTTTTGTGGGCAGTAAATGAAGGGAAATTCTTGTGATACCTATAATATGCAGCCTGACACAGGGACATTCACAGCTCTGGACCTGTCCTCACATGGAGACATTTTTTAATTGCACTTCGTCCTTTAGAAATGAAATTGAAATTGAAGCCTGGAAAGCAAATGGCACACCCTTCCCTCCCAGGCGACCAAAATACCCGGACCTCCAGAGGGGAGAGCTTTAAAGCCATGGGCCATTACACACCAATTTTCTTCTTTCAAAAATTAGGTGAGTTAAACATAATGAATGATATTCAGTTCCATTTTCTCTTTCAGGTGTCTGAAATAGACAGCTTCATGCAGAGAAATTACCCAGTTCCCCCATGAATGATCTTTATTTGAAATCTAATACTGCCACTGCAGCCTTCCATGCTCAGAGCTGGAGTGATTGACACGGTGTTATGGCAGCTATACCATGAACTGTGTGGGCTGTCTTGAAGGTTTTTTTTCATACTTGTGGCATCAGTGCTCTCAAACTCATAAACTACACCATTCAAAAAGAAAAACCATAGAGATGGAAATTAAAACTGTGTCGAACTGAGTTTTTCTGGTGTTCTGCAGGCTGCAGGGACCTGGTGGTCAGGGGGAGTCTATACCACACATGGAAGGGAAGGTGGAGGACCTGCAAGCATCAGGCCCCGGGCGTTGTGAAAGCTGTGCAAATATGCTATGTGCACTCAGATACACTCTTAGTCTGTCACCAATAGCACACATTTTGTGGGTGACAACTGGGCCAATAACTTATCTCAGGGTGTTACATTTCTCAATCAAAACCATAGCAGGCATTCAATAAAAGAGTTTTTTGTTTGTTCTTTGACTCAGGCTTCGAGTAACAGAACAGGCAGATGTGTTCTTGGACATGGAGGATCTACTAAGCAGTGTGGAAAATATAGCAGTGCAGACCAAAAAGGACTAAGGGGCTGTAATACCAGGGACCGTTCCCCATCACACGTCCCCCAGCAGCAGGGTAGTTAAAGAGGTTCCTGCACCTGGAGGAATTTCATCCTTCTGAAAAGGCTTCCTCCCTCCAGACTGGGCTGGTTGGCTTCTTTTGTGTCTCTGTGCCTTCAAAAGATCCATGAAAAGATCCATTTTAAGAAAACTGATTGTATCTTTCAACTGAAAGAAATTTTACTTTTGCAAATGTTTGTTCAGCCCGGTCATGTCACAGATCTAGGCTGTGGTTGAAAGATACAGTAAATCTTGCTTGAGTGCTCCTAGCATGGACTGAAAAAAGCCAGAGCAACATGGTGTGAGGTGCTCCTCTGGGCACTCTGCTTCTTCAGAAGTCTTTGGAGAACCTGGAATGGATTAATTTGCACCCCTGGTGCCAGCCTGAAACTTTGGCTTGTCTGTCAGAGGGCTGATAGCCTGAAGCCACATGCTGGACTCTGGAAGCTGCCATTTCCATATGATGCTTTCAGAACCTACAGCTCTGAGACAAAACCATGAGTATGTAATTATAGTACCCACAGGCCAAACCAAAGGTCTTTCGAGTGATGAAGTCGATAAAAGGAAGGCAACAGACCTGCATTGACTTCTTGAGCCAGGAGCAGTGCCTTTATGTTTATTACTTCTTGAAAAAATGTCTCTTTGGCTTTGTCTGGTCTTCTTTGGAGCTATGAAAAATCTCACCACCTGCAGTGCCCTGTGGCAAGGAGCTCCACTGCTTATTGCGCATTGCATGAAGAAACCCCTCCCCGCTGTTTTCAATCTGCTGCCTGGTAAATTTACAAGATGTTTTGTCATTCCTGTATCAGTGAGGCAGTGAACATAATTTCCTATTGAAGTCTCCACATCTTTCATGATTTTGAGGCACTTGCTCATTTGCTTTCTCCGCAATGTCTTCTCCAGACTGAAGGGTCCTAGTCTGCTCAGTCACTCTTTGCACAGAAGGCTTTGGCCATCCTGCTCCACTCTTTTTGTATCTTTCTCAGTTCCCCTCCATTTCTGAAGAGAGCAATACCAAGGGCAATACGCTGGCAGCCAGCATGATGTCCCTTGCTTGCCTTTCCCAGTTCCATTCCTAACCTCCTGTTTGACCTCTCCTGAGCACTGAGCTTATGTTCTAACAAAACTGTCTCACTCGAAGGTCTCTTTCCTGAACAGCTAGTTCAGAGTTTATCACTCTGTCTGCAACAGAAGCATTATTTTTTCCCATGTGCATTACTTTAAATTTGCATCTTCCATTTTATTATCCTTCACCTTTTGTATGTACTACACCAAAAATCACTGGGAAATTTCTGCCCCCTTTTTGCATAGCTTAGGAAATGATCCATGTGATGAACCACCCCCTGCATCCCTGCGCAGTTTCTGGGAATGCCTGAGCTCTAGGAACCATTGACTTTGTCGAAGTCAGACAGCAGGGAAAATGCTGAGGACTGAATACATGCCTTAAATCTGTAAGTACGTGAGGGCTGTCCCTCCTCTCAGGATGTAAAGTCAGAACGTTGCTGAAGTGTTTGAGTCCAGGCTTGAGCAGGAGGTGGACCAGGTGACCTCCACAAGCCCCGTCCAACCTATATTATTCCACAGTTTGGAAAAATGTCGGGTGTGTGTTTGGAGGGGATGGGACTTTTTTTATTTATGCATTATCTGTCAAGTTAAACAGATTTATTACATTTTATTTACTATGCTGTTGAGCAATAGCCCTAATAATGCCTAGCTGGGGGAAAAGGAGTGAATTGACAGTACTTGTGCTTTTCAACATTATCTGTCACATTACTGGCGAAAGTATACTTTACAGCAAGTACCAAAAGTTACCGAAACAGATGATGCAGTTAAGATCACTGATAAAGATGTGCTTTTGCATTAATGCAGTTTCTAGCACTGCCTTTTCACCTGCATATGGTTTTCTTTGCATGTTAGGAGGCATGACTCCAGAAAGCCTCCTTTTTTTTGCATTACTTCTGCCAGTCACTGGAGAAGCCAGTGGCCATGCTCCGTCAGCAGCTACCCTGCAATTTGGCAGCAAGCTGAAGCACGAAACCCCCCAGCACTCGCTGCTGTCATCTAAGCTGGGGGAGTGTTCACCAGCGCTACCTGAGCTTCACACCAAGGATCTAATCTGTGAATATTTATGGGGATTTCTTTGTAACAATAGCTGAGCTGCCTTTTAATGTCTGAGTGATTTCACATATACTATGGATTTTTACCTCCTCAGGGAATACTGCAGAGCCTGAGCTTTTCAGCTTCTCCCACAAATATTAAACTAGCACCTGCCCTAATAATAAGCCTTTTGGGGGTCACTATACACAGACTTCCATGTGATAAATGGTTTAGGATATCCCGGCGTGGCATGTGACTGCAGCCACCTCCTCCCAGGGCTGCAGAGCCCTCTGCCCTCTGCATCCCTCTGCTCCCTGCCACCTCCGTCCTGGACTGGGGCCACTCTGCCAAGTGCTCTTGGGCACGTCCTTGGTCCTGGGGCCCTTCCCCATCTTTCCTGGTTGTTTCTGATGCATTCACATGGTGTGCATTAGTTTTCAATGCTATAACTAATGCTCTGCTATAGGATCAGATCTCCCAGCTCCCCACTGGGGATTTCCTTGGGTCCTGCTGCCTGTCCCTGCCTACAGGCAAGAGACTTTTCGCTTCTGCTCCACCTTTGGGTTTTGTCTCTGCAAACCCTCATGATTACTGATGCAGACGCGTGTTTTTTTCTGGTGGGGAACCCTGGAATAAGGGAAAATTGGATTATTTTTGCACCTTAGGGGTTGGCCATGCGCTTAGCAGACCTGAAGTGAAGTTTTTGCCTGTGATTTTCTGCACAGCGGGTTGATGTCGTGGGTGGAAACAGCATTTTTGTGTCCCTGGTTTGGAAACTTGCAGCTTAAATGTGAGTGTCAGGTCTGAAGCAAAGGAGACCTGGCTTGTTCAGCTCTCGCTCATGAGGTGGGCTCTATTTTCTTGCTTCCAGTACTGAGAATGAGAAGAAATAAGAAATAATTTCCACAGCAGAGGGTGTAGAAATTGAAAATGCTTTATTTTCTTACCATGAAAAATTACAGTCATGCACAAAATTGCATATACCTGTACATTTAAAAGAGCCTTGGCTGGAGAGAGGGGTGGGTTGCTGATGTGTGTGGTTTTCTGGATTAGCAGTTTTTCGTGCTGTGTGAGACTGTCTGGATGCTGTCTCCATAAAGAGGGAGACGTGTCTCCATAGACGTGTCTCCAGCACGCCTCCACGCTGCACTCCCTTCATGCAGTACAGAGGGGACACTGAGACCAGGCGAGTGCAGGCTTTTCATTGAGGTGAGGCACTGAACAGGCTTGTCTAAAGCCATCCCCACTCTCACACTTGCTTATGAAACTATGGCTACAAACAGAGGGTTTTCTAAAATGCTTAAAGCAACCCTGTTCTCGTTGGAGGAGGTGTAAGGGATTTTGCAAGTGGATTCAATGAGAAGAAGAGCCAGCGCTGACACTTGCAAGGGGATGATCTCTTCCTGCATGAGGGGTCTGGTTGGAGAGAGCTGCAACGGGCATCGGGAAAAACAGCTCCCTGAAAGGGAGGAGAGCAGCTGGACCATCTCCTGCCTGAGCTGCTGCAAGCAAGGACAGGGAACACCGGGGGAAGCCCAGACGCTGAGGGGTGAGGCAAGTGGCAGGAACAGGAGATGGGTCTTAAAAGTCTTCCTAGGACAAGAACAGGGGTCTCCTGCTATTTGGTGTAAATCCTCTTTAAAGTACATAATAATAATTCATGTTTCCCATTTCATTATGCCAATTCCAGTGGCTAATTGGGTAGAATTGAAAACATGTGCTGTAGCCGGATCACCCAAAGACATAGGAAAACGTATATTGAACTACTTTGGGAGACCCAGTTTTCACATTAGTACCATCTCTTCACCCCTTTCCTGTGACCTGCCTCTCCACAAACCATGCAGGGGGGCTCCTCATCAGCAGCATGTGTGCTCCCTGCGTGACCGGGAAAGGAGAAGCACTGGGAGCCCCTCGCTCCCTGCCCCATCTCAGTGTGCCGACGCTGCCATGCAGCCCACAGCTCACCCGTGGACCAAAGAAGCATCAGGGATGCCTGTGCTTATGTTTCATCCGGTGTCCCCTTAGTAGCTGCTTGATGATATCACCTTCCCTACAAGGCTGCACTGCTTTTCGGTGTTTGGGTTTTTTTATTTTTTCTGTCAGTGGGACGAGCAGTAGCACAGCGACATGGTGGCATTGGCACTTACTGGCATTCAGGCTACAATGCCTCCTGCAGCAGCGTCAGGATCCCCATCTTTTTGCAGGGCCAACAGATGGCCAGCAGAAGACCGGGATAAGGAATGATCTGCAGACGTTGCTGCTGGAGTGAAAACAATATTTTGTACATGTCAGGCTGGGAGTCTGGACAAGGCAGACCTGACTTTTCTCCTCGCATTTTAGCAGGCAGAATGGATGCCCAATTACAGTGCCTGAGAAAAACAGCAAAAATCCTAGGGGGAGGTTTACATGACGTTTGCTGCTCCCTAGTTAAAATTAGTATGTATAGGTTCTAGGAGTGGTTTCAGAAAGGCAGAAATTTGGAGCAAGAGGTAGTATCTTTTATTAGAAAAACAGATGAAGCTGGAAAAAAATGGCCAAGCTCTTCTCACAGCTACATTACTGCTGTATCATGATTCATTTACTAACAAATATATTCTTACAATCTGAAAGGGGTCTGTTCAAGGCCCTCTGAAATTGGATTGAATTGTGCCATTACTTGTGGTGGTGGTTGCTGCCTTATAAATACACTCAGCGATGACATTAGCCTTGCTTTTTAATTGAGGACTGACTTATTTCAGCAGGAAGGTGTTTCATGGCTGATTATATATGTTCCTGTACACCAAATGACACCTGCTGTCATAATAGCTTCCATTTTTATTGCAATATAGTACAAATGATCTCAAAAGGCTTCATAAATTACTGAAAGATTTACAGAAGGGAACAAGATATTTTTAAAACCTTATGTGTGAAATCTGTTTTTCTGTCTTCTTTTAGAAAGTACCTTTTTTTAAATTTCATTTGTCTTCTTGAAATTATTGGGAATATCAAAGCTTTTCTGTTTATTGCAGGGAACCACTGACTAATGAAATAATGAACATTGAGTGGCTTCTTTGCTTCCCAGCAATGGAAAGGATGCACTCCTAAATACTTGGAGAAAAGAGAGAGTCCTTCCCTCACCCTGCAAGTACAAATTCCAAAGAAGCTAAAAAATAAAATAGTTTGGTAAAAAATACCACCTTACTTAATCTGACCACCTTTCACTTTCTTGGTCCCTTCATTTTCCCACTTGTTCATGGAGCTTTGCAGATTGTACATGGCTCTGATTTCCCTAGAAAACGTGAGCAAAACCTTATTGCCTCCCATGTGACTTTATTAATAAATCTGTCATACTCTGCCTGATGCATCATAAAGAAATGACACAAAAAAAATTACAACCCGTTCAGCAGATATTGGCAGCACTGGCATGAATTCAATTTGCCCATGGGTGGACAACTGAGTAACGTAAAAGCAGAGTTTATGTATGCTCCTGACAACAGCTGAAGGCTCTCCTGGTGCAGCCTGAAGGTTCATGACCCATAAATATTTCTCTCCTGGCAATTGCAATCTCAGCCTCCTCCTACAGCAGAACTTGTAAAAGCTGTAGACAGTCTATTGTTCTCCTGGGACTTACAGTCTCCTCTTGCAGATTTTACGAGTATCAATCACAGGCATTATCTTGTAAGACTTACAGGTTACCAGCTGCTCTGGTGTGTAAAAGTGCTGCTTGTAGTGCTGGAGACTGTAAGTGCCAAGAATTTAAACTGTTTCAGTTTATGGGATATGCAAGAAAATTACATTTTCATCCTTTAGAACTCAAGGTTTCTGTTAAAGGGGCATGGGTCTGATCTGAGTGTCACCAAGCACATGTAAAAAAGGATTTTACCCACACAACAGTTGTTTTCACAAGGCTTCAGACCTCTTAGAGAGGTTTCTGGTAGAGCGGACAGCGTTCTCAGAACCCCAAGAAGTGATCAGGCATGGGCTCCTGGGAACACCCGGCTTCCCTCAGTAGTACAGGCATCAACACACTGGTCTAATGGAAAAAGACAAAGTAAAGAAAGCCTGGCTTTTTTATAGATCGATCAGTTTATTTCACATTGGTTGGTGGAACCCATCTGTCAGAAAGGGAACAAACCCTTCAGTGTGGAGAGCTTGCTGTTCCACATTTTGGTGTCTTTCCTTTTGGGTCTGTTCCTTGCATTTGGTCTTGGCAGATTGAGGCTGCAGAGACATCTGTGACTTCGGTGTATTTATACACAGGAAATAAAAGTCTTTGAGCTTAATTTCTCCATATGCCTCTTTCAGCTTTCTATTATTAGAAGGCAAACATCTTGGATGGGTTGCTAGCTAGCTATATGCATGGCTGCCAATTGTCCCTATTTTGTATTCTAGGTTGCAGATATTTTCAGGCTTGTCTTTTGGTATCTTTAGAATCTGCCTGGTGGGGAAAAAAAAAAAAAAAGTCATTATTTCACTGTTGGTTTATAAGAATGAGTCATTAAATTTGATAAAACACATGGAGACCATTTCTCAGTAGGTCTCTGATTCAGCTCTCAGCCCAGCTCCTTTCAAGGGAAGGCTGAGAACTTTTTCATGCTCCTGACAATGTAAAATGTGGCTCCTTCCTATGTTTGTTAGAAAAATAAATGAGTTGTCTGTGTCCTCCCAACCCTGCACCCCCAAAAGTAATGTTCTGCCCCTGTATGTGCAAAGAGGAAAAAAGAGAGTTTGGACAGGGGAATCCGGCACCTCGGGAGACTTTCACAGTTCATACCTCCTGTTCGTAATGAAACCCAGCCTGGTCCTCTCACTCCCTCTCAGCAGATAAGGCATCAGGTAGTCACAGGACCAACACTTCCCTAAAGGAAAAGCAACCAAATACCAATAACCTAAAACATACGTGAAAATTGTATGGAAAATAATGAACTCAAGTGCCTTCTGCCTCATCAGCAAGACCATAGGTCTTTACTAGGAGAATGCGGACACTGTCGCAGCTCTTGCCTTGGCCTTTACATTCTCCAAAGACTGAACTCACACAGGAAAGCATGATGATGAATATATCACTTGATTTCCCTCAGACCAAGTGCCATCAGACCCGTGACACAAACAGTTGTCCCTCAGCGGCAGGACAAATGTGCCATGTGCTGAAGATATACCAAGAGTGCCACCCAACACGTGCCATGCACAAGCGTGGTGACACCCTTGTATTAAAATGGTCCATATGAAACCAGGCAGCATTTCAAAGCTCCTCTGTATTTGGCTTAGATTCAGCTCACGTGCTGAGAGGGTGAGCTCTCAGGATGCTCTGGGCTTGCTCTCCCCGTGCTGCAGGAGAGCACATCCAGGCACCGTACAAAACCCTGATGATGGGATGCTGCAGACCACCACTCTCCTCCCCTTCCACACCAGAGGCATCTGGCAGGGCTTGGATGAGGGTTAAATGAGCTTCCCCCCCAGAGAAAGTCTCTCCTTGCTGAGGTAATAAATCACTGTCTTGCAGTGACACTAATGTGCGGAAAATGCACTACCCATGGATTTAGACGGTAAATACTGATTCTGTGATAACTGTGCTGCAAGAATGTCTAAAGGAGCAATCTGAGATGAGGGTTGTCCCTGTTGCAGGTGCTGTGGCATCTCACCATACCCACAGGGCTCACAGGGTAAAACGAGCAGCAAAAGGGGAACAGTATCATTTCCATTTTAAGAGTAGTGCTAATGCACTCTCTTGCCCAAGGTCACCTGGGAAATTAAAGAGCATTGATACATTGAAAAAAGGCAACAAGCTGATTTTGTGATGAAAATGTTTGATCTCTGGAGCTAGATGCCACTGAGACCTTCCAACCTTCAGTGCCTATGTGTGCTCCAGGTTTGCCTCTGTATCTCAAGATCAGAGTCTCCATCTCCTCTCTCAGTTTAAAATGTTGGCTGATCCACTCCTTTTACTTCCAGTGTAAACCTGATAGGAAATTATGCGTCACGCTCATTAGAAGCATTCTGGTTTCCCCCAGGACGCCCAGGGGATGTCCCAGAGACTTTTCTGCAGAGACACATGGAAAGGGGTAGTAATTGCCAGGAAAGAGCACCCACAAAATAAGCACAAAGCTAAACCAGGTGCTGCGCTGGATGTGGCTCATCAGAGCAGGTGGTTGAAAAATTGGTGGGCGCAGCTTAGACACAGCGGAGCTCCTTGCTGGGGTACCAAAAGGAGCTCACATCCAGCACTGTTATGTCCTCGCGTGTCCCTGGGGCCACCGGCGGTGTGAAACGCAGAGCTATGGGACACTGGCTCCAGGCGACTTCTGAAACACAAGATACCGTGTACTGCCTAAGGCAGCTTACTGACTTCTCCTGAAAATCTCTGAAGAAAAGACTGTTAAAGCATCAAACCCCTGAAACCTTTGGAGTTTGAACCTGACCCCCTGCGAATATTGCCAATGGCTCCTGACTTTCGTAGAGGGTTTATGCATTGCTTTGGGCCCAGGACCACTGCTTGGTTGTGGTGGGCCCACAGTGCCATTTCCTTTCCCTTGCAGTGCAGTGCCCATAGCCTTTGGCATATCTTAATGCAAATATGAATGTAGCACTGAGTTGTACAAAGCCTTCTTTCAGCTGTTTTCCTTTAGCCTTGGAATATAAGCAGATAATTCTTCTATTAGTTAAGACTGAGCTGATACAGCAGGAGCAGATTTGATGCTCTTTCACAGCGCTGCTACGTGTGCTGAGCCCTGGACAATGAAGGCATTGGCGAGCTGTGTGGTCTGCAGGAGACCAGACATACCTGGTGCACATATGAGGGCTCCTGCACACAGGCTTTGCGCTGATCGGTGAAGTGGAATTAGACTTGCCCTGAACTTGTGTGCCCTTCAAGTTTAGGGTACTGTCAGGCATAGGCTGTGCGTCTCAGTCCTTCTGCATGTGCTTTGGGCTATTAATCTTCACATGGAAGTCCAGCACTTCAAGACTTGGCCCCTCTGACGCCTGAACAAGGCCGCCTGTGCAGGCCACCAGGCAGCACGTGTGCAACACCATTTATCTGTGAGGTGTCCAGATATTCTGCGCCATGTCTAATGCTTTCAAATTTCACCTCCTCAGGACCTTCAGGTATCACGTCTGAGGAAACCTGGGCAACTTGGCCTGCAATCAAACTGAACTGTTACCAGCCAACAGATTCGAAAGTGATCTTGAGGTGCACACCAATGCAATCCCCCTGCCAGGTCAGCCAGAGCCACCCCAGCACGTCTGAGCCGCCCGGGAGAAGGGAGGCGAAGGGAGCAAGGTGTGGGGAAAGCTGCCAACAGTAATGTGATTTGGGACTTGGGGCAAGAAGAGAAGCTTGCCACACCACGGGGACTCACGGTGGTGGGGACTGAGGAGGTTATGATGGTATGAGCGATAGATGCCCTAAGGCAGAGCTGGGGTGACCAGACTGGGAAGTGTAGGTAACAGAACAGAGATCCAAGGGAAACAACAGCTTTTTGGGTTCTGCTGCACAAGGAAGAGCTGAAAAGTCCAATACACCAGAAAAACCTGCACAGATTACAATGATAATCCAGACAATTAATACAAGCCCTTACCTACTAATAGTGTTTAATAATGAATATGTCTTACTGTGTGTACTAATAGCATCTAATAGTAAATTAATAACATCTGGGTTTTTAAGAGTAGACTACGGACATCCGATTTATAATCTGAAAATAGCTTATACCCTGTTGCTATGGATCATCTGCTGTCCACACATGTCAGTGGCTGAGTGGAATATATTTCTTTTCTAGCTTTTGATCCTTGCTGGAGGCAGGAGCAAACATGATGAGCCTCCTAATACATTTAATGGCAGCCACGTGGTATAATGGACCAAGGCCACGTATCTTGTAAAGTAGAAAAATTTGAATGAAAAAAGGGTGGAAAAATACAGCCAGACAAACAAATGTGCCATGTTTTGGGATGTACTCCTGAAATGGCTTATCAGGCTTTTCTCTTTGAATTCAGGATCTCTGTGCTTGTCCTTCACTCACGTGCTAATGCACTTGGCTGCAGAAGAAGGCGTGTGCCCTGAGCATCATTTTTTGACATTGCTTTCACAGTGCAAAAGGCAAAGAGGCTTCCTCTGGTGTGGCACTGGAGGCTCTCTGACACCAGGACTGAGGCCCAGCCGGACCATGGAGAATGCCATCATGCCCCTCAAATCTTCTGACTGTTTTTACGTGGAAAAAGTGCTCTGGCCTGCCTCTGTGCCCTTGTCCTTCCTATGGAAACCGTGGTGGGTGGGTGCAGTGGCTTTCCAGAATGGGAGCCAGATTATAATGGAGAGATCGCTAAAACCTGGCAGACCGGAAACATTTCTAATCTCCCAGTTTAGAAATAGCACAGAGATGTCCAGAACTCTCTCCCTTAGCTTAGGAAATCAGTCTCTGTGAAAGATGCTGCTGAGCTGGTTTTGAGGTGATGCAGCTCCAGCTGGAGCTGAGGTGAAAGCCTCTCCTGCATCTCTTCAGACACCAGCCTGAGCCTTCTGGGGGACCTCCCCTGGCCCAGATCTGCTCTCTGCTGCTCCTGGCCACCATCAGGGAAGCTTCCCGAGATGACCGGGGCTATGGTAATACTACCTGCCAGACACAATGACAGGTCCGTTGCTCTCAGGATAGGCATTTGAAATAATCCAGCCTTGCCCACCTTTTCTCAGCCATCTTCAGTACAGGTCCAAAGATCTGCTGTGTTGCAGGACGGCCCCAAGGCTAGCTCTCCTGCAGTGGTATAACCCGGAGAAGTCAGGCAGACGCAGCCATCAGCAGCCCAGCCCCTACCTCAAGCTGAAGCTACAGATTCCTTTCGCTTTTTAAACATTTCTGTAGCTGCAGTCACTGCTTTAGGTGAGTTACCAGCTGGGACAAGATGCACAATTAAATAATTCCCAGCTATGGCATGCCACTATTATGTCGTCTGTAATGTTCCGTAGTTGTGACTAACGCCTTGCTCATAGAAGGTAGATTCAAGATTTGCAGCAAGAAGCAAAAGGTAACAGTCCAATGAAAGCTTGCAGCCAAATCTGCAATGCATATCAGGATGTGTTATTGTATCTTGTGTGATTTTCCACTTTCCTCGGGCAGGGGAGAGCTTTCTTCAGCCTGTTTTAGCTTGCTTTGCAGCGTGTGGGATCAGTAGAGGAATATGTGTGATAATGACCTTGAAAGAAAAGAGTGGCTTCCGTCTGCTAGGTCAGGCAGTACAGCAGCATACCAGAAATAATCAAGAGACTCATTCTCCAGCTAATTAAAGACCTGAAAATATAATTTCATGTTGTGATTGTTTGCAATTAGTCACAGATGCTACTGATCACTTGCTGTGCCATTATTTTTCCATGAATATACTAAGAAAAGCATTTTAATCTGAAATCACCCAAAGGCCTAGAATTTAAGATTAGATTTGACACAACTCCAGCTTTCGTGTATTTTATCAAGAATTATTAACTAAAGAAAATAGTGAATTTCCTCAGTATAACACACACATTTCATATGCATATGTTCTATGGTTCATACACTTCTGAATGCAGATATCCTCATTGTAGCTTTAAGCTTCCTTTGTAGTCAGTGGGGAGAAGTAGTCAACTTGCCCAATCACCTTCAGATGTCTGTCTTGGGAAAAAAACAATCACAACACCAAAAGAAGTTAACCGTTTCCCTTCATTTCTCTGTACGTAGGGAGCCTGGCGCATGTAGAGGCATACACTGCACACAGCTAAATGTAAGTGAGATGAATCTGGGGAAGTGCATGACCATCATGGTTCGAATTTGGTGGAATTCCCAATCCTGATTTACAGCACTGGAGAAACCTTCATGTTTTATGGAGAGCCTAGCACCTACAGGAGCAAGCACAGTGGGGTACGGCTTCCTACAGGGCTCAGGTATGTCACAGGCATGAAGTTGCCCAGCCTGACCTGCTCCTGAGGGTACCAAGGCAGGACAGCAAGGCCATAGCAAAGCGTGCTGCTAGGAACAAGCATTCACCTAGGAAGAGCATACATTTACACAGGGAATCACCTCACCTGACTCAGAGTCTAAGTCTGTTGCCTAAGCCCAAGTTAGTCACGTCAACGGATTTCTAAAGCCAGTGAAGAGGAACATGCACTTCCAGGAGGGATTGGCTTTATCCCAAGTGGGAAGAGACTCCGTTGGTGATGCCTATTGGAGTCCATCAGGCACACCGAGGCAGCCCAGGGCCTGCATCCAGGCGTGTGCAGAGAGGTGAAGCAATTCAGATGTTTGCAGGTGAGTTGGCAACTTCACAGGAATTTTGAGGGTGCAGTTTTGAGAGTATCTTCCTAAAATAATCCCTCATCCTGAGTCCAGCCCCTTCTCCTTTTATTCAGCTAATGATGTAGCTGGAGTACGATGGAGGAGCCTGGTTCCTGTGTTGAAGGGAACAGCCCAGCTTGAGGGCGTAGCAGCATCGTGTGATTGCTGTTTCCCCTGTCTTTCCCATCCTCTTTCGTTGGCAGGCTGTGGCTGGCCCTCACGCTCTGCATGCTGCTTCCCATCAGCAGCAGGGCAAGGCAGTGCTGATAAACATGCTTTCTGTGGGGCAGTGAGCACATTTCTTTTTATTCTTAAGACAAATAAAGATGTTATGGATAAAGTATTTCACTGCATATTTCCCTGACTGATAAAATGTCATGCCTAAGCTTAGAAGCGCACGTCCCTGGAGAACTGACTTGGCACGGAAAGTCAATAGTGACAAATGTAATATTAGATCATTGTTGCAGGGGACAAAACCCTCCGTCTGGAGGGGAAAAGCTGGATGGTCTCAGTGAATTTTTCATAACTAACTTTTCAGACTGATTGTACTTCGCGTCTCTAGACACTGGTTTGCCATCATTACTTAACATTACAGAATGAACTGCCTGTATTTGCATTTAGGTCTTTTGGATTAAAGGAGAAGTAAATAGGTGTGTGAAAGAATGATGTAGGATTCATGGCAGCTGTATATCCTACGCATGAATCAAGGGTGCTTTTCTGTCTTTCTGTCCTCAAAAAAATCCCCATGAATCTGGGGAGTCTGGTAGAGAATGCCTGTCTTTAAAGAAACTAAAAAAAGGTACCTTTTTCTTTACTTTCTGCATTTTCACATTAAGGATTACTCATCTCTGCTTTATTTAAAAGAAGTTATTTGTGTTCTGTGGGCTTCCATCAAGCTGCTAATGTGACATTGACCTGAACAAAACGTAACTCTTCTAATGTTATTATGATCGCTGACCTTGGGGAAAAACTTCATTATCCTCTATGTCCCAGCTGACTGGACATTTTTCTCTTGGGTTGATTGTGCTGATGTTTTCCAGCAGTAGTTTTCTAGATTAATGGCAGTGTCTTGGATGCAGAGGGACTGCTAGAGCGGGGTTATATTAATGAATGATAACATAGGTGGTGCTTAAAAGCCTTCAGGATACAAATCGTTGGTAGCGACCAGAACAGATTGGGTGTCCTGAAGAGTAACTTTCCTGTGGGCTTTGACTGTTGGTCTGAGGAAATAGCTCAGGAGAATTAGGACCGAGCACATATCTTGCTTCTGGTCATATTTTCCTTCAGGCAGGAAATAGCAGAGCACGCTGCTAATGCAATGCTTCTGCTCCTGGCACCTCAACTGGTTTGGGAGGATCAATGCCAGGATCTTCCCACCTCACCACATTGTGCAGTATCATGCAGCCACAGACCTGTACTCACTTTTCAGCAGCAACAGAGATGTTTCTGATCCTTCCACAGCCACTGTTGCTGCTGCACTGGTCCGGGAGTTATTCCTTACGTTGCTGGCCCACAGCCTGGTGTTTTTGCCCAGGCTGCCACATGTGAGCCATGCAAAGCCTCAGCAGTGAGGAGGGAACTTCTGCCCAGATGCTGCAGTGACTGGAGAGGAAACTGTGCCATGGCCACCTGTCAGATGTCCCTGCAGCCACCCCTCATCTCGAGGAGGTGACACATCACACCAGTCCTCATAGGCTCACAGTGGAAAGGGGAGGTAGTGAAGGGGAAATACTCAATGAGGATATAATGTTCTTCTGAACCTCCAGCACGAGCACACCACCCCCTGCGAGTCCAAGAAGGTGGAAACACTTGCATGAACACTAAGGATTAGGACTTGTATGTTTGCAAAAATATTTGTTACCAAACTTGCATGATGATTGCCAACACTTTGAAAATCTGCTTTGCAGACTGGCTTCACTCCATCCATGCCAACCTTGCGTGACCTGCTGGTCACAGTCTGTAGGCAAAATGCGGTTGCTGGCGAGAGCGAGTGAGTCTCCATTTGCCAGTCTAACGAGGCGTATGAAGTGGTGACTCCAGTCCTGATTTGTCTGAGCTGTGAGCTGTTGGGACAGCCACCGACCTGCTCTGGGCACAGTCTGTGGTGCGGCGGAGAACGGCTACAGTGGGGGAAGTGAGTAGGGGCAGGCACGGAGGGGGAAATACAGCAAAGTGGAGCAAGACAAAGAGCACTGGGGTATATGGGGGAATCACAGAAGGAAGAGGAGGGGAAAGGAAAACAGCCTGGAAGGAGCCACGGAGAGGAGGCAGAGGCAGATCCGGGACACGTGCAAGGCAGTTAATGAAGCACAGCATTGTTAAATCAGAGTCTTCGGTCCCTTCACAACTTTTGTGTATTGTGCATCACTGCTGGACTCCGGGGATGGTACCAGTGTTGTTTTATTGTCCCACAGGCCATTTTCCTCTCTGCTCCCTCCTGATTTTTCATAGGCCCAGTATCACTGCTGATTAATGGGGAGAATGGAAGGTGGAGAACCTTTATGGGCTATTAACCTTAACGAGGGTAATAACTAAGTGATAAGTCCATGCATGTTCCTCTGCAGAACTGAGTGCCTGAAAGCTGCCCGATATTTCACGTGTGGCAGAGATGAACTCGTGAGGAGCATTAATATGAAATAGCTCCAACCGGCTGGGTCAGGAATAAATCTGCACACAGCAATGTCCTGTATAGCCTCATGAACCTGAACACACGCTGACTGGTTGTAGGAGGAAAGATGAACCAGAGACACTGATAGTTACTTAAAAATTGCCCCTGAGTGGTTAAAAACCTTTGCTGAAAATGCCATCTATTTGCAATTCATATAAGCAACCAACTCTGAGGCATATTATTAGCAACATCCATATGCTATTCCACATTAGTGCAAGGACTCCTTGCTTAATGAGGGTCGAACGGTCATAGATGTTGGCATCATTTTAGTAATGCACAAAGCCACTTTATTTCTATTTGCTTGCATGGGTTAACAGATTTTGAATATCTCCCACAGCATTTGTGGCAAGAATTGTGGTGTGTCATTAGGGTGGAAAGAAGACCCTGGCAAAATCAGACTTTGCATTATATGTATGCTTCTGTGAGCTCTGCTGCATTTTTTAGACACATATAAAGGCAGTTTTTGCTTTTGTATTTACACAGTTCTTGATTTCCATTGAAGTAGTGAGTTTTATATCCTACTGAAGACATGATCTAATTTACCCTGTAGGAAGTAGGAAAATAGGGATATTCCCAAATTCTTGTTAGGAATATGGCGTGGGAAGAATGAGCAGCAGCATGGCTGGCCGTTAGCACTGTTTCTCTATGAGCCACTGCTCGGTGTTTCAGGTGGCTTGTAAACCCCGACCTATCCTCCCTGCTCTCACTCAGCTTCACGAGGGGTGCCTTGCCTCAGGCACCCCATAAGCAACGGGGTGACCCAAACACCTCCAGGGAAGGCTCCTGGTGCTGCATTCAAAGGCCACATTTCTCCCCCGAGAGCTGGGGTGCATCCTGTGCCTGCACCCCTGGCACCACAGTCCAGGTGCCTTTCTCGAGCCCCTGAGCCCCCACTCCCTCACCCAGACTTGAAAGGTGGGTGGCTGAATGCCTGCCCTCCCCCATGTCGGTATGGATGTCTACTCATCTGTCTTCTCTGAAAGGTTGTCTTTCCGCAAGGAACTTTTGGATTAATTTCCAGTGTTACATGAGATGGTGGGCAGTATAGTCCATGGTAGATCCTGCTGTTTGATGAGCTTTCTAGTATAGGCAGTTAAAGAAGTTTATGTAATTAAGTAAGTTAAATAGCTTATAACACCTTGTTAACTTTCTTTCCAGTTCACGTCGTGGCACTTGGAAGGCGTGGCGTGCTGCGCATACGGAGATCAGCTTAAAACCAGTGAGAAATCAGAGTAATGGTGAAAATGACACAAAGAAAATCATCCCCATTCTACATTTGTGCGCCTGATCCCCTTGAGACAGCATATAATGTTGCAGACATGTCCCTAGGATTTTCTAAGCACAAGTTGCCCTGACCTCGCTCGTAAATCTTGAAGCCTCTGTTCTCTTCAAGGTGCTCCCACGAGCTGGATGTGCCTCTCTCCGTCAGTACAAGAGCTGCTTTCACGCACCGTGGCCATCTGTTTCCTAATGACTCTGTCTAGCCTGGGTTAATCTGCTCTTTCAGGGCACGCCACGATGGGAAAACCACAGTAAGAACACAGGCTTCTCAAAGATGGTTTCTTGGCTACTGTAGCTGATGACCAGACCCATAGAGTCAGGGCTGGCTGGCTGCCTGCCGGGAGGCCCTGAGATCTGGGTTTGAAGCTCCATTTACATCCTATGCTGCAGGGACGTGCACTAATTTAGCTGTGCTAGGAGAGAAGAAATTGCTTTTCCCCCCCCTTCTTCCTCAGCCTGCAGATCCAGACCTGTTGGTGCTCTGAAATACAACACCTTCCTATTTCTGAGCTTAGCAGGAAAATGATATCTAGGTGCCCAATTTGCTTTTACTCAGAAGCCCTTTTTTACCATCCTTTTTACCAGCTGTTGATAAATCATGATGGGATGGAGATGTCTGTTGTCACTCCCCTGATCGGGTGATTCCTTCTCCCCATGGGGTAAACAGCAGAGCTAGCAGTGGTGCTTTATCCTCATGCTGTCTTCCAAGGTTGTCTTCAAAACCAGCCACTTTGCAAGCAGCTGAGAAGCAGCTGAGAAGCAGCTCATCCCCTCGCCGTAACCTGCATAGCACCAGGAGAGCAGAGCGAGCGGCGACTGCATAGTCGTGCCTTAAATTAAGATGATTTGCTACAAATATAATCCTACCATGCTGAAGCGCATAAAGCAAAGAAAGTTCTTTTAATGTCCAAATAGAGTTTTCTTTTGGGAAAAGGTTGTGCTTGTGCTCAAGAAGAAGAGGGTGAATCGGCCAAGCCCTGGCCAGGGCCAGGTCAGCACATGCAGGCAGGGACACGGGTCCTTATGCAGCCAGCAAAGACCATCTTCTCCTGTCTTTGTGTCCCGGCTCCAGGGCTCCAGTGTGAATCACACACTTCGTAGCCATGGCTCCAGGTACTCCTGGATACTGCAGCTCTGTTAGCTAAAGTTTCAGCTTTTATTTATTTCACAGAATCACAGAATCACAGAATAGTAGGGGTTGGAAGGGACCTCTGTGGGTCATCTAGTCCAACCCCCCTGCCGAAGCAGGGTCACCTACAGCAGGCTGCAC